>Ga0209395_1000160_pt1 | contig 101638 bp, 86 predicted proteins | sample GOMGulsemesocosm_3_FD_184635 | JGI IMG/M metagenome (GOLD analysis project Ga0209395, IMG submission 184635) | Methane-oxidizing microbial communities from mesocosms in the Gulf of Mexico - GOM9D Gulf of Mexico (SPAdes) (version 2) | ecosystem: Environmental > Aquatic > Marine > Cold seeps...
AGCAATAATGCCATGACCACACATACTGCTATATCCTTCGTTATGCATAAACAAAATACCAAAGGTTGCATCTATAGTGCATGGTTGTGTAATTAAAGCACCATACATATCAGCATGACCACGCGGCTCGAACATTAGTAATTGACGATACTCGTCAAGGTGTTCGGTTAAATATTGACGTTTTTCTAAAATTGTTTGACCTTCAATTTCTGGGTAGCCACTGGTAATAATACGAAGAGGCTCACCTTCGGTGTGTGCATCTATCGTTTTAACTGTCTGATAATTCGAAAAGTTATTGTCATTAAACTGCATTGCTAAACGCCTTTTCTTTAAAAATTTAAACATAATACTTGTGCGATAAAAATAATTGTATACAATATGCCGTGTTGTTTCTAGCAATACTTTGTAGTATTTAAATTTAGCAAAGAGCGACAGCGATTCTGATGAATATTAACTGGCAAGGTGTTTACTCTGCAGTAACAACTTAAAACAACGACGATATGCCTATTAACTTTGAAGTAACCCAAACAATGTTTGGCAGTCTTATTTAATAGGGTGTTGACGGTATTATTGCTTTAGGTACTGTAGGTGAAAATTGTTCACATACCCGTGAAGAAAAGAAAGCCATACTTATTGCTGTAATCGAAGTTGTTGCTGGTCGTAGAAGTGAAGTAAAGAGTGCACCTCGTAAGCCGTTAGCAGGAGAAGAAAGAACAAGAATTGAAAAACTGTGTAATGAAGCAGTCCCAACTCGTATGATTTAACTAAATTTAACTAAATTTAACTTAGATTAAATAGAAATCTTATGAACAAACTAAAGTACTTCTTTTTTAAGGAGTACTCTTCTTGCTTAAAAAACATGAAAAGGTGGTAAATGATCAAAGGCACATTTTTTTGCATTGACGCACATACTTGTGGCAATCCCGTAAGGCTGGTAACCAGCGGTCACCCGAACTTACTGGGTAATACCATGAGTGAAAAGCGGCAAGATTTTTTGGAAAATCATGATTGGATCCGACAAGGCTTAATGTTTGAACCTCGTGGGCATGACATGATGTCTGGTGCATTTTTATATCCACCTTGTAGTGAAAATGCTGATGCTTCAATACTTTTTATTGAAACATCAGGTTGTTTACCTATGTGTGGTCACGGCACTATCGGTACTGTAACTGCGGCGCTAGAAGCTGGATTAATTACGCCTAAAACAGAAGGTAAATTAGTGCTTGATGTACCTGCAGGGCAAATAAATATTGATTATCAGATGGATAACGGCAAAGTGAGTGCGGTGAAACTCTATAATATTGCTGCTTATTTAGCCCATCAAAATATTGAGTTAGATATTCCTGAGCTAGGTAAACTTATTGTTGATGTTGCTTATGGCGGTAACTTTTATGTCATTGTTGAACCTCAGGACAATTTCCCTGGCATTGATCAATGGAATGCGAATGAAATTTTGCATTGGAGTCCTATTGTTCGCAAAGTGGCAAGTCAAGCACTTGAATGTGTGCACCCTGAAGATGCCACGGTAAATGGTGTTTCTCATGTGTTGTGGACGGGGAGAGCTCAAACTCAAGGCTCTGATGGGGCAAATGCTGTTTTCTATGGTGATAAGGCGATTGATAGGTCACCTTGTGGAACAGGAACTAGTGCGCGTATGGCACAGCTTTTTGCCAAAGGGCAGCTTAAACTCGGTGATAGCTTTGTGCATGAAAGTTATATCGGCAGCCAATTTGTTGGCAAAATTGAGCAAGTTGTAGCGCTTGAAACCGCTAATGGTAAAGTCCAAGCAATTAAACCTAGCATTCAAGGTTGGGCAAAAGTATTTGGTAAAAATTGCATCACGATTGACGATGATGATCCATATGCTTTTGGCTTTATTGTTAAGTGATTGAAGTAATTAAAGTAACTACAGTTACTTATGTTGAAATAGCTAAATAAAAGAGAAATGATTATGTCTATTACTGGAAAAAATTTAATTGCTGGCGAATGGTCTGGCGAAACGAAGAATGGCTTTGTTGCCTTTGATGCAATAAATAATAAAGCGATGACAACAACATTCGCTGATGCAACAACAACAGAAATTGAACAAGCTATCACGGGAGCAAATAGGGCTTTTAAAAGCTATAGTCAATTACCTGCAGATAAACGTGCTAAGTTTTTACGTACTATTGGTGAACAAATACTCGTTTTAGGTGATGAGTTGGTTGAAGTGGCGTGTGCAGAAACGGGCTTACCTGCTATGCGTATTCAAGGTGAACGAGGTCGAACTATTGGTCAGCTTGGTTTATTTGCTGATTTACTAGAAAAAGGTGAGTACTCACCTGTGGTTGATTTAGCTGATGCTAACCGTCAACCGTTACCCAAACCTGATACCCGTTTAGGACATTTACCTCTAGGTGTGGTTGGTGTTTTTGCTGCGAGTAATTTTCCATTAGCTTTTTCTACGGCAGGTGGTGATACTGCTTCTGCATTAGCAGCTGGGTGTCCTGTGGTAATGAAAGCTCATGCTGCCCATCCTGGAACCGCAGAGCTGGTTGCTCAAGCTATCTTGGTTGCTATTGATATTTGTGGTATTGATAAAGGGGTTTTCTCTCTTATTCAAGGGAAAAATTATGCTATATCAAGTCAAATAGTTACCCATCCATTAGTTAAAGCCGTTGGTTTTACTGGCTCTGAACGTGTCGGTATGATCTTACAACAGCAAATTAATGAACGTGAAGAGCCTATTCCATTTTACGGTGAATTAGGTAGTGTTAATCCACAGTTCATAATGCCTGAAAAGTTTAAAGCTGATGCACAGGAAATTGCGCAAGACTTAGTTGTTTCATTAATGATGGGGCAGGGACAGTTTTGTACCAGCCCTGGAATTTGGGTTTATGTTGCAGATAGCAATGCTGCAACATTTGAACAGTCTGCTACGGCAGCAATTGAAGACACTCAGGCAGGTGTAATGTTAACGCCGGGTATTGCAATGTCATATAAACAATCAGTAGCACAGTGGCAAACAATTGCAGGTGTTGAGTTATTGGCTCAAGGGCAAGCTGGTGTTGAGCATTTTTGTCAAGCGGCATTGTTTGCAACAGACTTAGCAACTTTCAAAGGTAATAGTGTATTACAAGAAGAAGTTTTTGGTGCTTGCGCACTTATTATTCGTTGTGCCACTAATGCAGAAATGTTGGAATTTGTCAGTTTACTAAAAGGTAACTTAACCGCGAGTATTCACGGTATTGACGCTGATATTGAGCAAAGCAAAGTTGTTGCTCAAATGGTAGCGCATAAGGTTGGACGTCTTATTTATAATCAAATGCCTACAGGGGTTGAAGTCTGTGCTTCTATGAATCATGGCGGACCATTTCCTGCTTCGACGAATATTAGATCAACATCGGTTGGTAGTGAAGCTATCAAACGCTTTCAACGACCAATTTGTTACCAGAATATGCCTGTTGAGCTTTTACCTGAGTTATTGAAAATGTAAAAGTTAACTTTGAATCAATAAGTTAAGGAGTTATTTGTTAAATAACTCCTTTTTTTTTGTGTTTATACAATGAATCCTTATAATGGTGGCAAGTTTTTTAGGAAGTAACATATGAGCATAGTGTATAAAACCAGAACACAACTGGTGGTTGAAACGTTAAGAGAAAAAATTCTTAGTGGTGAAATTAAAGCGGGTCAGCCTTTAAGGCAAGCTGCTTTAGCTGAAGAATTAAATGTTAGCCGTATACCTGTTCGAGAAGCGTTATTGCAATTAGAAGCTGAAGGGCTCGTATCATTTGAACCTCATAAAGGGGCAACAGCAACTGAATTAAATGCTAGTCAAGTCGATGAGTTATTTGAACTACGCGCAATGCTAGAAGCTGAGTTACTCGCATCGTCTATTCCTAACCTTTCAGAAGCAATGTTAGCTGAGGCAACTGAATTATTATCTCAGTTAAATAAAGCACTAGGTAAAGAAAATGCAGCTAATACCTGGAGCGAACTGAATTCAAATTACCATAATTGTTTATATTCTGGTGCTGTTCGTCCTCAAACTCAGGATTTGGTAAATACCTTAAATAAAAATGCTGATCGCTATATTCGCATGCATTTACTATGGGCAGGAGGTATCTCTAAAGCTGAATCTGAACATAATGAAATTTTGAGTTTATGCAAAGAACGCAACGTTGAAGGTGCGGTTGCAGTACTGAAGCAACATATTTTAGGCTCTCGTGATGAGATCAAAGCTTTTTTGAACGAACGTGAAATGGCAGATCAATAAGTATTTAAACCCGTCGATAAATATTCTATATATCAATAAGATAATTGCTTAATTAATTTATGGTTTATGTGTCTTTACCCACACTGAAAATTAAGTGATTATTGACTTTACCCTCCTATTTCTGTAGTATTCGCGCGCGCTTAAATTGTGCTGTTTATTTGAATTTCTCTTAGTTCATATCCTATGCTTAGACACGTATGTTAGGCATGATATCAGTCATTAACTGCCCAAAATCCTTCTTATATTGATACGTTAATTTTTAACGCTCCATCGATATAATAATTTAATTCATGTGAGAAACGAATGTTTGAACTACATGCCAGCAAAGTTGGTAATTTAAAAAACGATGTTCTATCTGGTTTAACGGTTGCTTTAGCATTAGTGCCAGAAGCGGTAGCTTTTGCCTTTGTTGCTGGTGTTGATCCCTTAGTAGGTTTGTATGCTGCTTTTATGGTTGGTTTGATCACTTCTATTTTTGGTGGTCGTCCTGGTATGATTTCAGGTGCAACGGGAGCTATGGCGGTAGTGATGGTCAGTTTAGTTGCTATTCATGGGGTAGAATATTTATTTGCTACTGTGGTCTTAACCGGTTTACTGCAAATCATATTTGGACTTTTTAAACTCGGTAAATTTATTCGTTTAGTGCCACATCCTGTGATGTTAGGTTTTGTTAATGGTTTGGCAATTGTTATTTTCTTAGCTCAACTTGGACAATTTAAAGTACCTGATGCTGCTGGTGACCTACAGTGGATGCAAGGTGCTCCAATGTACACTATGGCTGGTTTGATTATTTTAACCATGGCTATCATTCACTTTTTCCCTAAACTGACCAAAGCCGTCCCTTCAACTTTAGTTGCTATTGTTGCCGTTTCTTTCTTGGTTTTTGGCCTTAATTTAGAAACCAAGCTTGTTGGTGATGTTGCTTCAATTGCTGGCGGATTACCTACTTTTAGTATTCCTAACGTTCCTTTTGACTTGGAAATGTTAAAAATTATTTTCCCTTTTGCTTTAGTGTTAGCAGCAATAGGATTGATTGAATCGTTATTAACTTTGACTTTAATTGATGAGTTAACCGGCACACGTGGTCGTGGTAATAAAGAATGTATTGCTCAAGGTGCGGCTAATACCGTAACTGGTTTTTTTGGTGGTATGGGTGGTTGTGCGATGATCGGTCAGTCGATGATCAATGTAAATTCTGGTGGTCGAGGTAGAGCATCAGGTATAACAGCTGCACTTGCGCTATTAGGTTTTATACTTTTTGCATCAGGTTTAATTGAACAAATTCCTTTAGCTGCGTTAGTTGGTGTGATGTTTATTGTGGTTATTGGCACATTTGAGTGGTCAAGCTTCCGCATTGTTAAAAAAGTCCCTAAAGCGGATGCCTTTGTTATTATATTAGTCTCTGGCGTTACAGTAATATCTGATTTAGCGATCGCAGTAGTTGTTGGCGTTATTGTTTCTGCATTGGTTTTTGCTTGGGAGCATGCTAAACACGTTCTTGTACATCGCAGTACCGCTAGTAACGGTTCAACAGTTTATGATGTTAATGGTCCTTTATTTTTTGGCTCTGTAACAAACTTTTTAGAGCAGTTTGATATGGATAATGATGCGGATGATGTGATTGTAGAATTTAAACATTCAAGGGTGGTTGACCATTCTGCTATTGAAGCGATTGATACCCTTGCTGAGCGTTATTTATCTCGCGGTAAAACCATGCATTTAAGACATTTAAATTCAGAGTGTAAGCAATTACTCACTAAAGCAGGCAGTTTGGTTGAAATCAATTTAATTGAAGATCCTGATTATCATATTGCTAGTGATAAATTAGCATAACTCGTAGAAACATCTGCCTTGCGTTATAATTAACACAAGGCAGTTAACGCAGGACGTTAGCGAAAAATTAAATCATGAGTAGTATGCAATTAGAGTTTTTTGATGTTCCAAGCCCATGTATTGGTATTTGTCAGTCAGATGACAAAGGCTTATGTTTAGGTTGTTTTCGCAACCGTGATGAACGACAACAATGGACTACTTTTAACTCTGATGATAAACAAAAAGTGATCAAGCGTTGCCAGCAACGTAAAAAGCGCAAAGCAGCAGGACCTAAGATTAAAGTTAACAATATTGAAAGTGAGATAGAACAGCCTTCATTGTTAGATCAACCTGCTAAAAATGTTATTGATAATTCAACCGATTTCGACTTTGATGACTTTGAGTTATAACCAATTTGCTTAAAATTATGCGAGCTATTTTAATTGACAACTTGCTGGAAGGCTTTGATAGAATAATTCTTCTAAGCGACCGTCCGTACGCATTGAATCTAAAATAAGATTAAATTCTTTTACAAATTTTTCAGAAATATTTATTTTATTGAAAATAAAATGGATTGAAGCTTCATATAGTATGGTTGAGTGAATTGTCATGCCAGTATATGTTAAGCGAGCTAACTCACTACACAATACCACTTCATCATCAACAACAATGTCAACCCTATTATAATTTAACATCTTTAAACGTTTACCTACGGTATCGCTATATATGAAGTTGTTAAAATCTGCCTTTGCTTGTTCAAGTTCATAGCCATACCAACCCGCTAGGTTAATCGCAATTGACTTATTCATATTAAGTAACTCTTTTAACGTTGTACTATAAGCAATGTCATTATCACTAAGTCGATAAACAAACTTATTTACTTCATTTCTGTACATTGTTGAGTAATGAAATTTTTTCATTCTCTCAATATTTTTACTTGCGCCTAAACCGATGTCAAAATTTCCTTGTCCTAATTCAAATAAAGAACGTCGTTCAGGAAATTGCGCCACTTTGAGCTGACAGCCCATTATTTTGAGGATTTTACTCAATAGTTCAATATCAACTCCTTGACTTTCTCCTGCTTCATCTTTGTATATATAAGGGTACCAGTTTGTGGTTGATGATAAGGTGAGTGGTTTATTACATTCGTTAAAGTTTGCATGAGCGTGTGAGCTTTGACTGAAAAGTACCAGGAAAATAGTGAGGAACTTATAGCGAGTTAGCAACATTGTACAACCTATGATTTTTAATCAACTCCTTAATAAAAAATATTCCTAATATATTTCATTCTAGTTGATGGCTAAATTTTTTGCTTAACTTAATGTAAATATTCGAGTGCAACAAATTGTTGACAGAAAAAAATAGCCTAATAAGGTAAGGCATAGCCTTTCTGTTACTCGCTGTTATAATGGCGGCATTATTCAGTTTTATATTTGTTCATTTGCTTTAACTTTAGCAACTTATCCTATTTTGGAGTTATTCTTTTAATGTCTACTTTACACATACTTAATGAAACGCATGAGCCAACGTTAACTAGCTGGCTTGAATCGGCTAATCAGCAAACTTCAGATTTTCCTATTCAAAATTTACCTTTTGCTATTTTTAAAACAAAGGGTTCAACTGAAACATTTCGTGGTGGCGTTGCTATTGGCGATCAAGTGTTGGATTTAGCTGCTGCTCAAAACTCTGGTGTTTTTTCAGGTTTAGCTTTACAGGCGATTGAAGCATGTAATAGCCATCAGTTAAATGGTTTTATGGCGATGGGGAAATCTGCATGGTCAGCATTGCGTTTAGCATTATCTCATGCATTACGAACAGGTAGTGATGCACAAGAAAAGCTAGCCGATTGTTTGATTGCTCAAGATAATGTCGTTTATTCATTACCTTGTCATATCGGAGATTATACTGATTTTTATACCTCTATTCATCATGCAACTTCGGTTGGTAAGTTATTCCGTCCTGATAACCCATTATTACCTAACTATAAATGGGTGCCAATTGGATATCATGGTCGTTCATCATCTATAGATGTTTCCGGTCAAGACTTTAAACGTCCTAAAGGGCAGCTTAAGCCGCCAACTGCAGAAGTTCCTGTGCTAGAAGCATGTAAACGTTTAGATTACGAAATGGAAGTGGGAATTTTTATTGGTAATGGTAATGATTTAGGTGACATTATTTCGATAGATAACGCCGAAGATCATGTTTTTGGGATCTGTTTGTTTAATGATTGGTCAGCAAGGGATGTTCAAGGTTGGGAATATCAACCATTAGGGCCGTTTTTAGCGAAAAACTTTGCATCAACTGTTTCTCCTTGGATTGTAACGACCGAGGCTTTAGCACCTTATCGTAATACATGGACTCGTGATGCTGCTGACCCTCAGCCATTACCTTATTTAGAGTCTGAGCATAACCGTGCGGCAGGTGCCTTTGATATTCAGTTAGAGGTACAGCTTGAAACCGAGAAAATGCGTGCTGATGGTGAGCAAGCAAGTCGCTTATCATTATCAAGTTTCCGTCATTCATATTGGACTGTAGCGCAAATGGTAGCGCATCACACAGTAAATGGTTGTAACTTACAAGCCGGCGATATGTTTGGTAGTGGTACACAATCAGGACCAAGCAAAGAAGAAGCTGGTTCAATGCTTGAGTTAAGTAATGGTGGTAAAGAAACTATCACTTTAACGAATGGCGAAACACGTACTTTCTTAGATGATGGTGACAAAGTGATCATGAAAGGCTGGTGTCAAAAAGATGGAGCTGCACGTATCGGTTTTGGTGAAGTATCTGCAACCATATTACCTGCTTATTAATCTCGTTCTAATAAATTAATATCAAGGCGTTGACTGATTGAGGTTAACGCCTTTTTTATGGATGAATGACACACGCAAGTGTTAATTTTTACATAAATGTAATGTGAATAGTTATGCTGCTGTTCTAACAATAAATATAGCAATTCTTGTCAGATTTACTCGATAATTTACGGTAATTCTGCGATGAATTGCTCATATTTTACGATGAAAGTGATTGTATATTGTATTCTCGGTATACGGCTTGTTAATTAAATTACCTTTAAATGTAACAATTCGCTTTGAAAGGACAACATAAAAAACTATTTTTATTCTTATTTGGAATAAGTGCGTTACTTTAAATTTCTTCTACGAATATTGGTTTACGAACGATTTCGCAGATTGTTTTCTAGTGGACAAGTGTATAAAGCATAACCTATATAGCTTCTTTGAAAAAATAGCCTTTCTAAACGGTTAAACTTTGTTTCGTAAATAAAAGCTAATTAATTTGTATAATCCTAATTACCATCTACTCTTACTACTAGCCCTCTTGTAAACATTTATTGTCTGTTTTATAAAATAGGGTATTAGGTTATGCATCCAGGAAGTAACCTAATTACTAAAATAAAAAATAAATAAAAATTTAATAATTATAAGTTTTATCTATAAAACTAGGAAGGAAATAACATGTCTTATAAATTTCGTACTGGTACGTTAGCGTTAGCCGTGGGCTTGGCGTTAGGTACTGCTCCCTCATTTGCAGAAGAAGCACAAGTTGCAGAAAAAGATGTTGAACGTATAGCCGTAGTAGGCTCTCGTGCTGCACCTCGCTCTGTTGCTGATTCACCTGTACCTGTTGATATTGTAGGGGGTGATGAGTTAGGAAAGTCTGGATCAAGTGATATGCTTGACCAGTTGGCAAGTGCTGTACCTTCATTTAACGTACGTGCACAACCTATTTCGGATGCTGCGACTTTAATTCGTCCAGTTAATTTACGTGGTTTGTCATCTGACAGTACTTTGATCTTATTAAATGGTAAACGTCGTCATCGTGCATCAGTTATTGCTTTCCAAGGTGGTGGAGTAAATGATGGTGCTCAAGGTCCAGATATTTCTGTAATACCTTCTGTTGCCATGAAACAAGTAGAAGTATTACGTGATGGTGCTGCTGCGCAATATGGCTCAGATGCTATTGCTGGTGTAATGAACTTTGTTTTAAAAGATGATTCTGATGGTGGTTCATTGTCAGTAAAACAAGGTGAGTATTACGAAGGTGACGGCTCTTCAACTATTGTTGATGGTAATATAGGCTTGCCATTGACTGATGATGGTTTTGTTAATTTAAGTTTTCAATTGAAGAATGCTGATGCGACCAGTCGAAGTGTTCAACGTCCTGATGCTGCAGCATTAATAGCTGCTGGTAACACAGATGTTCCAGATCCCGCAATGATTTGGGGTGCACCTGAAATTAAGGATGATATAACTTTGTTTGCTAATATCGGTCTTGATTTAGGTGACGATAAAGAGTTTTACCTATTTGGTAACTACTCTGAAAGAGATGCTGAAGGTGGTTTCTATTATCGTCATCCGCATACTCGTTCGTTAGTTTTTGGTGATGGTGCAGGTAATTTATTAGTTGGAGATGTTGCACAAGCAGGAGGGGCAGCTAGAACATGTGCTGTAGTTCCATCTAATGTGCCAAATGTTTTAGAGACGCAAGCATATAAAGATATGGTTGCTGATCCTAATTGTTTTTCTATGAACCAAATTATGCCTGGTGGTTATACACCTCGATTTGGCGGGAATATTACCGACACATCATTAACAATGGGAACAAAAGGAGATATCCAGTCTGGGATTCTTAAAGATTGGTATTTTGATTTAAGTGGCTCTGTTGGCCGTAATGAATCTTCATTTTTGTTAAAAAATACTTTAAACCCTTCTTTAGGGTTAGCTACACCAACTGAGTTTAAAACAGGTAAATACATTCAGTTAGAAAAAACCTTTAACTTTGACTTAGTACGTGCTTTTGATGTTGGCTTAGAAGATGATTTAAATTTTGCTACTGGTCTTGAGTGGCGTGAAGAAAGTTTTGAAATTGTTGCTGGTGAAGAAGCATCTTGGAAAGCGGGGGATTATGCTAACCAAGGCTTTAATATTGGTTCACACGGTTTTAAAGGTTTTGGCCCAGAAGCACAAGGAACCAATGTACGTCGCAATATTGCAGCTTATATGGATGTTGAAGCATATGTAACTGATAGCCTTTTACTTGGTGGTGCATTACGTTACGAAGACTTCACTTCATTTGGTTCTACTCTTAACTACAAGTTAACTGCTCAATTAGAAGTTAATGATGAATTATCACTTCGTGCTTCCCACAGTACAGGCTTTAGAGCGCCAACTGTTGGTCAAGCAAACGTGGTTAATACGGCTACTTCAATGGTTAATGGTGAACTAATTCAAAGTTTTACAGCTCCACCAACGGATCCTCTTGCTTCTTTTTATGGTGGTAAAGAGTTAGATCCAGAAGAATCAGTAAGTTTCGCTTTTGGCGCAGTATATCAAAATGGTGATTTCTTCTTTACCGCAGATTTCTATAGTATTGAAGTGACAGATCGTATTGCACAATCAAGTCAAATTGACGTTTTAGAAGAAGATTGGGATGCCTTAAGAGGCTTGGGAGTTAAAAATCCAGAGTTAATTTCTGCTGTAACATTCTTTGCCAATGATTTTGATACCACAACTTCAGGTGTTGATGTAGTTGCAAACTATTCTATGGAGTTAATGGATGGTGACACTCAATTAAGCTTAGCCTATAACTTTAATGAAACTGAAGTTGATAAGTTTAACCCTGCGACAACTGATGAAGGTAAAGTTCGACGTCTAGAGGAAGGTATTCCACACCATAGAGGTACGTTTACCATTGCTCAATCTTGGGAAAATATTAGTATGTTTCTTCGTGCTAATTATTTTGGTGAATATTACGCCACGCATGCTGATGGCACTACTGAAGATGAATCAGAAACTGCAAGCTCTGCATTTACCCTTGATGCTGAAGTGAGTTACTTCTTTAGTGATGCTTTAACTTTCTCAGCTGGTGCAAGTAATATCCTTGACCAAGAAGCTGAAAAAATAAAAGACGTTAATGATTGGAGTGGTGCTATTTATTACGAAAGTGGCCCTTTTGATTACAACGGTGGTTTCTATTACGTGAAAGCAACTTATAACTTCTAAGTTAGCGTTTGTTTTTTAATGTAAAAACCCAGCATTTGCTGGGTTTTTTTATTTATGGAAGTGTTTTATCCAATTAGGCCATGGTGGCACTGAGGTAGAGTTTTTTACTCAACTAAAGTTATCTATACTCTGGTTGCAATTTAACTATTACATTTAGCCTTGCTTGTTGCATTGCTTCTTTAATCGCTATACCTTTCACCCCTTGTTCAACAAATGCTCTTGCTGAAATGTTTTTAGTTGCAATAGCGAGTTTTTTTAAATAATCAGCTTGTGGATAATACTCGCACTTATTATTTTTATTACCTAAATAAACGGCTTTACAGGTTAGTAAAAAATCTTCCAACTCTACAGGTTTACGCCAAATATCGAGTTGATTAAATAATTGTAGAATGACACTCGGTTTTAGTTCTAAAGCTTGGTGGCAATGAGAATGAAATTCACAAACTTTTAAAGCTAAGCTCTTAACTTGATTAGGTATTTTTAACTGTTGGCAAATATACTTAACTGAGCCTAACCCTAAATCATGACAAAGTGCGGCAAAGCGTATGCTCATACTATTTGCTGGATTCTGTGATGGATCTGTTGATGTTAAGTGTACAGCTTGCTGTAATATTCTTATGGTGTGTTTGCCCCATAAAGCGTTTAATTCTGGGAAAATTCTTTCTAATGCTTGGCACTGATGTAATCGCTGGAAAAACACTTCTGGATTACTTTCAGATAAGCTTCTATGCATTTCTTGCCAAATTCGCTCTGCGGAAAGAGTATTAAGTTCACCACTTTGGCTGATATCAGTCATCAGTTGCATGGTTTCTTTGGCAACAGTAAAACCTAAGTAATGATATCGGGCTGCAAATCTTGCTACGCGTAATACACGGAGAGGATCCTCACTAAATGCTGGAGAAACATGACGTAGGAGCTTTTTGTTAAGATCTTGTTGTCCAAAATATGGGTCGACAATGTTACCGCCATTGTCTATTGCCATGGCATTAACGGTGAGATCTCTACGGAGTAAGTCTTGCTCTAAAGTAATATCAGGGGAAGCATGGCAAACAAAACCTGTATAACCAACACCTTGTTTACGCTCTGTTCTTGCCAGTGCATATTCTGCTTTAGTTTCAGGGTGAAGAAATACCGGAAAGTCTTTACCTACTTGCTCAAAGCCAAGTGCTAACATTTGCTCAGTCGTTGAACCAATAACGACATAATCTCGCTCAACAATTTCTCTGTTGAGCAGCATATCGCGGACAGCACCACCTACTAAATAACTATTAAGCTCATTTTCTATTTTAGTGCTTTTCATCGGTAATTGGCTGAGATCTGGCAGTATAATGAGTAGAAGTTTATCATACTCATTTCATGGGCATTAAACTTTTGTTACCTATAAATAGTGTAGTGCTCTTTGACTTATCATTACTTAAAGGGTAATTTCGACAGGCTTTATTTTTTATTCTTACTTATTATTCGTAGAGATTTATGTATACAGGCTATTTTGGTTTAAAAGAAGCGCCATTTACCATAGCGCCTAATCCGGCTTTTTTGTTTATGAGCGATCGTCATCGTGAGGCACTAGCTCACTTAACTTATGGCTTAGGTGGCGATTTAGAAAGCATTGGTGGCTTTGTTTTACTAACTGGTGAAGTAGGCACGGGGAAAACTACGATTTGTCGCAGTGTAATGCAGCAATTGCCAGACAATACCCAAGCAGCTTTTATATTAAACCCTACGATGTCTTGTGAAGAATTATTAGCCAGTATTTGCGACAATTTAAAAGTTCGCTATAAAAAAACCGCTGCATCATTAAAGTATTTAACCGATAAAATTCAAGGTAAGTTACTTAAAAATCATCAAGAAAATATTAATACTTTATTGGTTATTGATGAAGCACAACACTTAAAGCCTGAGGTATTAGAGCAGTTAAGATTATTAACTAATTTAGAAACCAATACTAAAAAACTATTACAAGTAATATTGATTGGTCAACCTGAGTTGCAACAATTATTACAGCGTCGAGATTTACGTCAGTTAGCACAGCGCATCACAGCTCGGTATCATTTGCTACCGTTAACTTGCGATGAAGTAGATCAGTATATTCAACATCGTTTATCGGTTGCACAATGTACACGACAAATATTCAATCGTGGGGCCGTGCGTGCTATTCATCAAATATCGCAAGGTATTCCTCGTATCATCAATTTGTTGTGCGATAGATCGTTGATCAATGCATATGGTAATAATGATGCTGTAGTTGATAAAAAAACGGTAAAACAAGCTGCCGTCGAGGCGTTAGGTGATAGTGGTAAAGTTGAATCAGTGTGGTCTGGTTTTGCAATGAAAACTGCTTATGCCGCGGTATTGATATCCATAACACTAGGTGGCGGCTTTTGGTTAGGAAACAACGATAAGTTTTTTTCTAACAACCTTGAAAATATGACAAAAAGCAAGGTTGAATCTCCTGTAGAAATACCCGTAAAAACAGCGACAATTGGTAAAAAAGAACAACTCAGCAAAAATTCAGGTAGTGTTAGCAACAATGAAAAGTTATTAGCAAGGTTAGCAGCACTTGAAACTAAGTTAGCAGCTAGTGAGTTGAGTGATGTTAGCGATACTAAAAAAGAAAATGCTGTAGAGGTAGTTGTCGAAGAAAAACCTATCATTGTAGGGTATCAGCCGGAAAATTTAGCGATATCTAATAAAAGCGATAAGTTTGTAGCTAAAGCTGAAGAGGGGGTGTCACAAGACTTATTAGCTCGTTTTCAATCAGCTGTTGATGAAGTTGATGATCAAGAGAATGATGATTCATTACAATCGACTATAGGAAACAGTGAGCTTAAGTCGTTAGCAGATATGCCACAATGGGTGCAAGATGGTATCCCAGCATTAACGTTCGAAATGCATATTTTTGCGTCTGAGGGAAAAGGTTGGGTGCGAGTCAACGGTGAAGACAAATATCAAGGAGAAAATTTATCTTCCGATTTAGTTTTGACGGAGATATTACCTCAACATGTCGTCTTAGCCTACCAAGGGGAAAAATTTACTTTGCCAGCTCTTTCTTCTTGGTAAATGATATCAATAGTGCCTAAATTAGTTAAGAAAAGCAGCTTTGAAAAAGCCAAGTAAATTGAGTTTAAATTCTTCAGGTTTTATACAGCAATCAATTTGATCATTAAATTTAGGTTTACTTAAATCTATTTCTTCGATAGCTATGGCTTGGTTTAAACGGGTATTGTAAAACACTCTTACATAGGGATGTAACGGCTTTTGTTTATTGAGTTGGCTGATCAAACCAAGTTTACCACTATTAAGTTTAACTAAAGTACCAATAGGATAGATGCCTAAACATTGGATTAAGGCTTCAACGAGTTCGGTATCATAAGCGGTAGGGGATTCGTTCATTAGTATTTTAAATGCTTTAATAGGATGCATTCCGGCCTTATAAACCCGTTCAGCGGTCATGGCATCATAACTATCAACAATCGCTATCATTCGACCGTATTTTGAAATTTTCTGTTCTGTCAGCGCGTATGGATAGCCTGTGCCATCAATACGTTCATGATGCTCTTTGATTATGTTCATTACTATTGGAGAGATGTCGGGTGTTTGCTCGAGTATGCTTACACCGTGCATAACATGCTCCTTCATTTCTTCATATTCTTCAGCCGTAAATTTTTCTGGCTTATTGAGTATTTCTGAACGAACTTTTATTTTGCCAATATCGTGAAAAAAAGCCCCTAAAGCAAGTTGTTCAATGATAGATTTTTCAATGTTTAAATGCTTTGCAAAAATAGTCATTAGAATGGAAACATTAAGTGAATGCTCTACAAGGTATTCATCTTTTATTCGCAGTCGAGTCATGCAGGCTAAAGCATCTTGATTGCGAAAAATGGAATCAACAATGGCGTCAGTACTTTCCTTTATTTGCTCACAATTAATTATTTTACCTGTGGTGATTTCGGTAATAATCTTCTGCTGTAATCCTTTTGCTTCTTGGTAAAGCTTATTAGCTTTGCCTATTTCAGCTTCAAGAGAAACTGTTTTTGGTTTGTCTGAATTTGAGGTTTTCCGAAGTGTCGATTTAATTTTTGGTTGTTGATTTGTTATTTTTTTTTCTTTATTTGGAGCGATAGTAACGTACTTTATTCCTGCTTTTTTCAGTGAGTTTACTTTGTCCGAACTAAGGATGTAACCTTCACTTTTTATATTAGTGGAGTCTTTTCCTTTGGTCACAGATAAAACGTACATACCTGATTTTAATTGTTCAATAGGGATGTTTTTTTTGCATTCAGGTGATTGACTTGGCATCATATATTCCGTGAAGTTCGATTATTATTTCAATATATACTGCTTATTCTCGTACTACTTCATTAGAGATTCATTGATGCTAAATCGGGGCACTAGATACTTTTATTAAGTGCCCACAATAGGCGAGAATTTATTGCCAGCTAGGCATGTTTTTCTCATATGATTTAATTACATCAAGTTTATTTAGTGTCCAACCAACGCTATCAATTCCTTGTTCTAAACAATACTGGTGGAATTTATCTAAGCTAAATTCATAAGCTGTATTTTGAGAAAATACTTTATTATTAAGTAGATCCACGGTTAAGTTTAGCTCAGCATTTTCAGCTTGCCTAAAAAGATCGTTGATTTGTTGTTCAGATAGTTTAATCGGTATTAACCCTATGTTAATGCAGTTTCCGTAGAAAATATCAGCGAAACTTGGTGCGATAATCACTTTAAAACCGTATTCCTCTAAAGCCCACGGAGCATGCTCTCTACTTGATCCACAACCAAAATTTTCACGGGTTAATAAAATACTAGCACCTTGATATTTTGGTGCATTCAAAATGAAGTCTGGATTGTTTTTAGTGCCAGAAATATCTAAATAGCGCCAGTCATGAAATAGATGTTTACCAAAACCGACACGTTCGGTTTTTTGTAAAAACTGTTTTGGAATGATCTGATCGGTATCAACATTAGCTACGTCTAAAGGAATAACTAATCCTGAGTGAGTAGTAAATTTTTTCATGATTATATTCCTTTTGAATTTAAGTCAACAAAGTGACCTGTTATAGCAGAAGCAGCGGCAAGCTCAGGGCTAACCAAATGAGTGCGGCTACCACGACCTTGTCGACCTTCAAAGTTTCGATTACTAGTTGAGGCACAACGATCACCTTCTTCAAGCACATCGTCATTCATGCCCAAACACATTGAACACCCCGGTAAACGCCATTCAAATCCTGCATCTTTAAATATTTTATCTAAACCCTCAGCTTCGGCTTGCTCTTTTACTCGGTATGAACCGGGAACAACAATCGCATCAACTTTGCTTGAGACTGATTTTCCTTGAGCTTGATATTTTTCAACAATGCTTGAAGCAGCGCGTAAGTCTTCAATTCGAGAATTAGTGCATGAACCAATAAATACTTTGTTAATGTTGATATCAGTAATTTTTGTACCTGAAGTTAAGCCCATATAAGTTAATGCGGCAGCACATGAATCTTTTTCTACTTGATCGGTAAAGTCTTCTGGTGACGGTACTAAACTGTCTACTGAGATGACTTGTCCCGGCGTGGTACCCCAAGTGATTTGTGCTTTAATATTTTCGGCTTTCAAGGATAATACCGTATCAAATTCAGCGTCTTGGTCGGTTTTTAATTGCTTCCAATCGCTAACAGCTTGTCTCCAAACATTGCCTTTAGGTGCGTATTCTTTACCCTCTAAATAATCAAAGGTGGTTTTATCTGGTGCTATTAAACCGGCTTTTGCACCAAATTCAATACTCATATTACACACGGTCATACGCTCTTCCATAGTTAATGCTTCAATAGCACTACCGCAGTATTCAACCACATAACCTGTTGCACCAGCGCTACCCGTTTTACCGATAATCGCTAAGATAATATCCTTAGCACTAATACCTGCGCCCACTTTACCATTGACTTCAATTTTCATGGTTTTTGCTTTGGTTTGACGAAGTGTTTGTGTAGCAAAAACATGTTCTACTTCAGAAGTGCCAATACCAAATGCTAATGCACCAAATGCACCATGAGTTGCGGTATGAGAATCACCACAGACAATAATGGTACCGGGTAAAGTTAGCCCTAACTCTGGCCCCATTACGTGCACAATACCCTGGTTTTTATGACCCATGCCAAAAAGCTCAATGCCAAACTCTTTACAATTTTTTTCTAATGTTCTTAATTGATTCGCTGCACCTTCGCCCGCGGCGTCAATCTCAATTGAACGAGTGGAAATGTTGTGATCCATCGTCGCAATAGTTCGCTCAGGGTGACGAACAGGGCGGTTATGAAACTTTAAATTGGCAAATGCTTGTGGTGATGTTACTTCGTGAATTAAATGCCGGTCTACATAAAGTAGTGGAGTTTCCCCCACTTTTTCTTCAACAAGGTGTTGTTGCCATAATTTTTCATATAAGGTTTTTGCTGTGGTGGCTTTAGTCGAGTTGCCCATTTGTTATGCCCCTTTACTTGTTTGTTCACAGATGTGTTGGCAAATATAATCACCGACTTCACTGGTATTCTTTGCTTTACTTCTTTGATCTGCGGGTAATAAATCTGCAGTTAAAATACCCTTATCTAAGGCACTTGATACAGCGTTTTCAATAGCCTTCGCTGCCGTACCTTCATTTAAGCTATAACGTAACATTAATGCCGCTGATAAAATTTGAGCAATTGGATTCGCAACGCCTTGTCCGGCAATATCAGGCGCGCTACCTCCTGCTGGTTCGTACATGCCAAACCCATCACTATTTAAACTTGCTGATGGTAATAAGCCCATAGAGCCGGTGATCATTGCGCAAATATCAGAAAGAATATCGCCGAATAGATTAGGGCATAACATTACGTCAAATTGATTTGGGTCTCGGACTAATTGCATCGCAGCATTATCAACATATAAATGCTCTAGCTCTACTTCCGGATAACCAATAGCAACTTCCTCAACCACTTGACGCCATAATTGACTGGTGGCTAAAACATTGGCTTTATCAACAGAGGTCACTTTGTTATTACGTTTTTGAGCTGCCTGGAACGCTAAGTGAGCTATGCGCTTAACTTCGCGACGTGAATAAAACATTGAATCAAAACCAGTTTCTTCCTCGCCTTCTCCGCGACGACCTTTTGGCTCTCCAAAATAAATATCGCCAGTTAATTCTCTAATCACTAATACGTCGAAACCTTGTTGCGAAATGTCACTACGTAGCGTTGATAATGAAGATAGTGCTGGTTGTAATGTTGCAGGGCGCATATTACAAAACAGGTCGAAGCGGCTACGTAAACCTAACAAAGCACAACGCTCTGGCTGTTCAGTGGGTGGTAAATTCGCCCATTTGGGACCACCAACTGATCCAAATAAAATAGCATCAGCTTGTTCACAACCTTTCATAGTTTCGTCAGGAAGGGCATTGCCATGTTTATCAATAGCAGCACCACCAATATCATAATCCTTTGTGCTGATTTGAATATCAAATTTATTGGCGATAGTGGTCAATACTTTTTTAGCTTCAACCATGACTTCTGGGCCGATACCGTCGCCGGCTAATATTGCGATGTTTGACATGTTTTCTTTACCTTAAATAAGTCTTTAATTTTGAATTCTGATTTTAAGTTGGGTTTATAACGAAGCTTGTACTTCGTTCTTTAATTCGCTCTTTATCTCATTGATAGTGATGGCCCGGTGAATATTATTTAACGCATGAATCAGCGCTTGTGCTGACGCTTCAATAACATCGGTGGCTAAACCGTAGCCATGAAACTTCCTACCCTGCCAAGCGACGACCAAATCAGCTTTACCTAGACCGTCTTCACCTTCGCCTTTATTAGATATTTTGTAATCGGCAACTTCAAAGTCGATATCAACTGCTTTTTTAATCGCACTGTAAAGTGAATCAACAGGACCATTACCTGTCTCTGAAACAATATGACTTTTTTCTCCTGCTAATAGCTTAATGCTAGAAGTGGCGAATTCGCCAAGACCACATTGAACGTTTAACGTGGCTAAATGGTAGAACTCTTGTTCTTCACCTTGTTGTTGAATATTAAAGTGTAGGGCTTCTAAGTCATCATCAAAGACTTGGCCTTTTTTATCGGCTAGTGCTAAAAAGTCGCTGTATAACTGTTCTAAATCATATTCGGTTTCAGCATAACCTAAGCTTGTCATACGATGTTTGATAACATGACGACCACTGCGCGAAGTTAAGTTTAATTTTGTTTTACTAATGCCGACACTTTCAGGTGTCATAATTTCATAGGTATTGCTAGCTTTTAACATACCGTCTTGATGAATACCTGAAGAGTGACTAAAGGCATTGCCGCCTACAATTGCTTTGTTTAATTGCACAGGCATATTACATAATTGGCTAACTAATTTTGAAGTGCGGGCAATTTCTTGATGTTTGATATTGGTATGAACATTTAAAAAGTCTTGGCGCGTTTTCATGATCATAGCCACTTCTTCTAATGAACAATTTCCTGCTCGCTCGCCAATACCATTAATAGTACATTCAATTTGTCTTGCGCCTGCTTGTACGGCAGACATTGAATTAGCCACAGCTAAGCCTAAATCATTGTGGCAATGCACCGATATAATCGCTTGGTCGATATTTGGCACACGATTAAATAGTTGGGTGATAATACCGCCAAATTCATTAGGTAAAGTATAACCTACGGTATCAGGGATATTAATGGTGGTTGCACCTGCTTTAATCGCATTTTCAACCATGCGGCATAAATTGTCGACGGGCGTGCGTCCTGCATCTTCACATGAAAATTCGACGTCGTCGGTAAATTTTCTAGCAAACTTTACTGCGTGAATCGCCATAGCTTCAACATCAGCGAAGTCTTTTTTCAATTTTTGCTGAACATGTACATCGGACGTTGAAATAAAAGTATGAATACGAAATTGGTCTGCCACTTTCAATGCATCTGCACAGGCTTGAATATCACCTTCAACGGCGCGGGCTAAGCCACAAACGCGTGAATTCTTAATTGTGCGCGCAATTTCTTGTACTGACTGAAAATCCCCTGGAGAAGAAACTGGAAATCCAACTTCCATCACATCAACACCTAAGCGTTCAATGGCTAAAGCAATTTGCAGTTTTTCATGCACCGACAGGCTGGCATTTAATGCCTGTTCACCATCACGTAAAGTGGTGTCGAAGATAATTACTTTGTTGTCCATATGTTGTTCCTTAATAATTCTAGCTTTATATGAGTTTGTCGCTTTCATCTAAAATACGGGCATAAAAAAACCCGCGTAATATGCGCGGGTTTTAATATTATTCTTTAATTTACAACAATAAAAAACTATCCGCGCACCAATAATGCGAGGAGGAGGTTAATGCGAATTGCATTTTTTGTTTTAAATGTTGTGAACATTATTTAGTCTTATTCAATTAGTTTTAAGCTCACTTGAGCTAACAGTGATCTATTAATAGCGTATTTACTCAAATGTTGTCAATTATTTATTCCTTATTGGTTAGATAGCTTTGTTATATAGATATTATTTATTGCTTTAATTTATTATGATACTCGGCAATTGTTTTATTTTACTTTTGAGTTTTTATGTCAGCCAAAACTAGTGAAAACTATCGTTATTTATTTTATGTCACTTTATCTTATTCATTTAGTATTTTAAGACCTATCGCCGAAGAAATTATTAACAAGGGTGGGCAGGTTGCTTGGTTTGTTCCCCATGGCGCTGAAGCGGAAAATTATTTGAGCTCAGACGATAATCGATTAGGTGATGTTAAAGCGGTGAAAACATATAACGCTGATGCGGTATTAGCACCAGGGAACTATATTCCTGACTTTTTTCCAGGTATTAAAGTTCAAGTATTTCATGGCTTTGACTCGGGTAAGAAGAATAAATTTAATGTTAGAGGTTTTTTTGATCTTTATTGCACGCAGGGGCCTAATATTACTCAAGCTTTTAATAACATTAATGATGGCACTTTTGATGTTGCTGAAACCGGTTGGGCGAAACTTGATGCATTATTTACTGCTCATAGCGACACTGAAAAGTATACCAGTGAGAGAAAAGTTATATTTTATGCGCCAACTTTTTCGCCTAAATTAACAAGTACTTATCAACTTTTACCTTTCATTAAACAGCTGTGTGAAGAAAAAGATTGGCAATGGCTGGTAAAGTTGCACCCTAAAGCAACACAGGCTGAAATAGCCATGTATCAGTCGCTTGAGTGTGACAAGCTTAGCTTTGTTGAAACCGCTGATATTATTCCTCTTTTACAAGCCGCTGATGTATTACTTTCTGATACATCGTCAATTCTTGCTGAATTTGCTTTACAACAAAAACCAGTGGTTGCATTGAATAATCGTCGTCCAGAAGATTGGATGATTAACTTTACTGAAGCTGATCAGCTAGCAGAAAAAATAACACTGGCGTTGAATATTGAACGGCAGCAGCTTGATAAAATTAATCAGCATTGCAATGCTATTCATCCTTATCGTGATGGTCAGTCGAGTGCTCGAGTGGTTGAAACTATTGAGTCTAGAATTAATAATGGTATGAGCCACTTAAAGCGTAAACCACTTAATTTAATACGGCGTTTGAAAATGAGAAAGAAATTGAAGTATTATCGTTGGAATTAATTTTTCAGTAGAGCTAAAAGGCTCTACTTTTAATTTAGAAATGACTATAGGTTATATTCGATAGTAAAAAAAACATTAATATTATTGTCTTTTTCATTGCTGTTATCAAAAGTCGACTGACTTATATCACCACCCAAAGTGTATCGCCAATTGCGATAACTATGCTGCACTTTTGTAGATATCATCAACATATCTTCAGCAATAGGAGTCAAGGTATTGCCAACGAAGTTATTATCCGGGTCTTTATCATGGTTGTCTTTATTTAATTGTAACCACCTTAACTTGAATTCATATTGAGTATTACTGTTTGATTGTGAGACAACGCCGAGTACGACTGAAGTTGCGTCATTTTCATAAATACTACCGATGCTACGTTGTTGATAACGCATACCAGTTTTATAAATATGATGTTCATAGTAACAATCGCCTATTTTACTTGTACCATCGCCATTATTACCATCTTTACATTGTGCATAGGTGTCTGTGCCTTCTAGGTAGAGTTTCCAATAGGAGTCAAAAGCGTAGACAGAAGTGTCGAAACCCACTTGGTAGCGTTCTTCTCCTAGAATACTTAAACCACCCTTTCTATCGCCATCTTCTGCGAATGAGGTAAAATAAAGTGCAAAAGGTTGAGTGAATAGCGAACTAGACCAACGAAGGTCATAGCCGGCGAGTTGGTTACCCGGCTCTTGTCCTGCAGCACACTCTTCCTGTGAAGGACCATTGCCGCCACAGTTATCTAGACCTTTTAATACATTCCAGAAAGTATCTAAATCGCTTGGTCTATCATCACCAGCCCACTGAGCTAAGCGAGATATGCCAATTTCAAGACTTTCTATTGGCTTGAAGTTTAGACGGAATCCCCAAAGTAAGGTGTTTTTAACAAAGCGCTCATCATCCATTTTTGCCATGAATGTTGTTACTGTCCAAGGGATTTTAATTTCAGTAAAAGGGATTTCTAATGGTAATGCAGACTTACGAGACAAAGTTAAGGCGGGCATAGGGCGTGCATTATTAGACAAACTTAAACTGGTATCCCAGCCAGGTCCCCACCATTTATCTTGCATGCCTGCTGAAAACACCCAGTTACCAAGGAGAAATGCACCGTAGCTACCATCTAGCCTTATTTTATCGCCATCAATTGGTGAGTTGTGATAACTTGTTGCTATTTTAAAAGCGAATTTGTCTGATAGAAAAGTGGTACTCTGTTGTAAACTATTTTTTTCACGATAGTCATCGCCAAAACTAGTGAAGCGTTTATTTTCATTAGCTAAACTCAGTTTAATGTTTTTTTGACTACGTTTAGCTAATTGAAGTTGATGCTTAACATATGATATCGCTTGCTGAGTTTGTTGATCATATTGAACTTGATAAATGGTTTTCAAATCACTGGCAATGTCGTGCCACATTAGTGGGAAGCTGGTTACCGGTGTTTTGATAATTCCCATGTCAGCTAGATATTGAATGTTGACGCGTAAAAAAATATTCGAGCTATCAACCCAAGGCTCTGCCGCAACCGATTGGCTAGCTAATAGACTAATAAAAGCCGCAGTGTGCAACTTTGTTTTTAGGAATGATTTTAGGTTTATTTTTAGCAAACTAGGTATTCGACTTATTGTTGTTATTTTGATTAAGTAATAGGTATCGAGTTAAATCTTCGACAGTACTTCTCGTAATATGCTACTTGAAGTATGGGATGTGTAAGGGAAATAAAGGATTTCAACACCAAATTTAGCAAAATCTTTTTCTATTTGATTCCATTTATCAGTGCCTTTCCAATCATCACCGACAAACATTCGATCAAATTTAAGGTTATTCCATGCTTCCATTTTGTCGTAATTAACTTGAGGAACAACTTCATCAACAAACTTAATTGCTTCAACAATTTCCATTCTTTCTTGGAAAGGAATAATAGGTTTTTTCTTTTTCGCAGACAAGGATAATTCATCGCTAGTAACGCCAACGATTAAGTAATCACATTCTAATCTTGCTCTTTTTAATACGTTTAAATGACCAATATGGAATAGATCAAAAACGCCAGTGGTATAACCAATTTTTTTCATAATAAACCTAGGGATGTAAATCGCTTGGGTATTTTACCTGAACTAGAGCGATATAAAATAGTTGTTAACAGTTTTCGACTAAATAATTGATAATTCGTTCACTTGCTTTGCCGTCTAACTTACCTGCAAGCTTGTCAGCACAACTTAAACGAACACGTTCAAGTGACGCCGGCTGAGCGATTTGCTGTTTAACCAATGCGCTTAACTCTTTATAATTTTTTGCATGTACCGCTATTTCAGCATATTCACCGTAGTCTTGATCCATTCTCTTTTTAAAACGGTAGGAAAATAACCCTCGATAACTCCAACGAAGTTTCAGGAAATCACACCAAATAACCGGTTTATTAAGCGCAGCAAATTCAAATAATGCTGAAGATGCGTCACTAATGAGTAGATCAGCAGTAGCTAAAAATGGCACTAAAGAATAGTCATCTACTTTTGCTAAATAAACATTGCTATAGGTAGACCAATGCTCTAATAAGTCTCTTTGTTTCTTATATTTTTCTTTACTAAGTGAAAAGTAATGGGGCTTTATTAAAATATTATAATCTTGGAAATGTTCAGGCCATTTTTTTGGGAAGCATTCAATACTGCTAGGGTAAAATGTAGGCGCATATAATAGGGTTTTCTTTTTAGGTGATAAACCTAAATCGTTGAGATCAAAACCAGCCGTTTCATTATTTAAAATTGGATCTAATTTACAAAAACCAACATTCACAAAGTTATCATTTGGGTACATTTCGATAAAGCGATTAGTACGATATTCTCCTTCAACAAAACGGACAGTTGTAGGGTTATCAGATTTTTTATAATAACTGGCTTTTGGTCCAATACCATGACCTAGTTGTACTGATTTACTGACTTGATGCACTTTATCTAAGTAAGGAAAACTATTGGCAAATATAACCCAACTGGCTTTTTGCTGCTGGTAATATTGAGTAGCTTGTTCCTCATTTTCAACCCAAATGTGCTTTAACTGTTCTCTTTCAATAATTTTTTTTATTATTTCATCATGAATACCATGGTAAAAAACAAAACTAGCATTACCTTTTTTTTCTTTTAAAAGTTGCTGATAGACAGGAATATACTGCGGTAAGTAGTAAAGGTGGAGGACATCAAAAATTAGTTGCATAACAATTATGTTTTTTCTAGGTATTTGAGTTCATAGTAAATTAACCAGATGCTAGGCAACTTACTATGAATATTAAAGATAGAGCTTACTTCCAGTTTTGCATTGATGCTTTTTTACGCATTGGAAGTCTTGGTATAATCAAACCAAGAATTAAACCGATAACTAAAACAATAGCGCCATTAAAAAACCATTCTTTCTTAGTATCCATATCTTGGTTTTTTAATTTTGATTGAGTTGTGAGTAATTGCTGTTTTAAGTTGGTTAATTCTACATTTTGTTGTTTTGTTTGTTTACTGAGTTGTTCAATTTCAGCATTAGCACTATCTAATTGATTCAATGCTTGTTGGTTAGCCTCTTCATTGGTAGCAAGTTGACCATTAAGCTCTGCAACAACGAACCTTAAACCTGCTGTATCATTAATATATTGTGATTCCACCCAAGTGGTTCTATTTTTGCTATCAACGATTTGCGTATAACCATTTTCTTTTTTTCCGGTGAGTTGAATTTCATCACCAGCAACAATAGTACCTAAAATTCGGTAATTTTTACCTGACCCAGCAAGCATATAGATGAATAAGTCATCAGAAATGTAAGCCGAAGTTAATTCCTCTGTTGAGACATTGGTTACATCACTTTGTTCTTCAGCTAGTAATGAAGAGGTGAAAATTAGTAAGGCACTAGCGAACAAACATTTTATTATTTTCATTTATTTACCAAAAATTAGGGAAATGTATTATATGTCAAAATTTTAGGTCTTTGCTGGCTTGATTTCAAGCGAAAAATATTGCGTCATTGAAACAGCTTTTGTATGGTTAGTTTAACAATCAAAAAAATTATGTGTTTTTTAAGATTATTTTTCTTAGCAAATGCAATATAGGGCAACATGGGTACAGAAATTGAGCTTAAATATCTAGTTTTAAGCGAAAATGTTTCAAAAAAAATTACGGCTTTATTAACCACGAAAAAATTAGTTTTTACTCATAAAGCCAAAACTTTAACTAATTGTTATTTTGATACTGCCAATCTTGCTTTAAGAAAGTTAGATATGGGCTTAAGAGTTCGCGGCAATGGTGAGCATTTAGAGCAAACCATTAAAACCGCAGGCATTGTTGTTGGTGGTTTGCATCAGCGCCCTGAATATAATGTTGATATTGACCATACATTCCCTCGTTTAGCGTTATTCCCTAGTGAAATCTGGCCAACTAATCAAGATGTTGAGCAATTGCAAAGTGAGCTTATTTCACTGTTTAATACTGACTTTACTCGTGAAACGTGGTTGGTAGAGTTAAATGAAAGTGTTATTGAATTAGCTTTTGATCAAGGCGAAATTAATGCCCAAGGGCAACAATCCTTAATTTGTGAGCTTGAATTAGAGCTAGTTTCAGGGCAAAGAAATGAGTTGTTTGTTTTAGCAGACTTGTTATTTTTAATACTTGAACTGCGCCCTGGCATTCAGAGCAAAGCAAAGCGAGGTTATCAACTTTTTCACTCAGAAAAAGCTAAACTTATAGCGCCTACTTTGATCATCGAAAACCTTCCTGACACTATTGATAATGCTTTTCTATATGGTGTTGAACATTGTTTAGTTCAATTACAAACCAGTTTAGAAAACTATATAACAGAGCCAAATTTATTGAGGCTTATTCAGTTTGTGCAAACCTTGGCTTTATTACGTCATGGTTTTTGGTTATTTGAATCTAGATTAACTCAGAAATGTTTATTGATACGTGATGAACTAAGCCACTTCATTCAATTATTTGCATGGTTAGATAATGCGATCTATTTACAGGAGTTAATGAACAAAACCGGTAATTACCGGAAAAAACTAGACTATAGTGAACAGCTTATCGCACAGCTAAAACTAGAAAAACGCCGTTTTCCTGATGCATTAATGATTAAACAATTATTACACAGTAAAAGGTTTAATCAGTTGCAGTTGGCCTTATTAACCTTGTTGGTTAATGAGGATAAATCAGATTATTTTAATCAAGCTGAAGATTCTGTTTTATTTCGTTTTGCTCAAGAGCAGCTTAGCCAAAGTTTACAGCAATTAATGTCAGCGATGCCTAAATCAACATGCAATGATGCTGAACAAATGTTGGCCCAGCGTAATATATTACAACGTAGTTTATTTACTGGTAATTGGTTTGGGCAATTGTTTGATGGTGATGAACGTAAACTTTATCGAACTTCTTGGTTAGATATGCAACAAGGTTTACGGGAACTGCAAAGTTTGTGGATTATAAAAAAACAATTAGAAAAACTCGATGAGCCCGCAGAAAAAATTGTTAAGTGGCAGCAAGGGAAAGTAGACAGTTTATTGATTGCCCTTGAACATTCGAAGCAAATGGCCTTATCAATGAATATTTATTGGCAGAGTTGATGGTTCGCCTTTATTGTTTTTTATCAGTTTTTATTTTTAGCCTAATTAGCTTTTGTTGTTGTTCTGCTGTTTATCAACTTCCTGAAAAGCAATCACGGCTATTGGGTGAAACTCTACAATATCAAGTTGTTCAAGGGGATTATTTTCAAGCTATTGCAGAGTACCACAATGTCGGTTTCTTAGCGTTAATGGCGGCAAATCAAGGTATAGATCCTTTTTTACCTCCTGTAGGTTCGTTACTTAATATTCCTAAACAAATGTTGTTACCCTACGCTGAGCATAAAGGCATAGTGATCAATTTGTCTGAACTTAGACTTTATTACTTCCCACCTAAAGAAAACTTAGTTTATGTGTTCCCTGTCGGCATCGGTCGTCAGGGATTGTCTACACCTAAAGTTATCAGTTTTATTGGTGATAAAAGAAAAGATCCATCATGGATACCCACCGATGAAATGCGTGCACGTTATCGAACTGAACATGGCAAAGAGCTTGCTAAAGTTGTAGCAGCAGGGCCAAATAATCCATTTGGAAAATATGCTTTAAGAATTGGCACAAGTGAATATTTAATTCATGGTTCAAATAAGCGTTTTGGTATTGGTATGCGAGCTAGCTCAGGCTGTATTCGTTTATATGATCAAGATATTGAGTGGCTATTTAACAATATCGCTGTTGGTACACAAGTGAGGATTGTAGATCAAGCGATTAAAATGTCATATGAATTAAGTGGCGATAAATTAATTGAAGTACACCAACCTTTAAGCGTAAAAACAGCTGTCACCGTTGAACATAAACTCAGTCCAGCAACACCTGCTGTGAGCGCTTTTCTCGGTGAAAATAATTTAGCTAAACAACAATATGACCAACTAATTAAACAGCCTACAGGGTTAGTGACTAAAATTGTTTTTGAATAAAACCGAAGATCAAATTACAGGGGAACAAGTTAACTCATTCCCTCATTCCACCTATTTTTTATACGTTGCGGTAACATTATCAATACGTTGATTGGTTTTTTCATCACTAGTTTTTAACTCAGCAATTTTCATATTAGTTTTATCTTGTTGCATTTTCAATTTAGACACTTCGGTAGTGAGTTTGTTTACTTTCTGGGTAAGCGAGCTAACTTGAAGCTCTAAACCTTCATTACTAGCGCAGCCGCTAACTACAATTATAGTGGATAGCAGAATTATTTTTTTAATAAACATTTTATTGATATGCATAAAAATTCCTGATGATTGTGAAAGTAGTTATTTATTCTAATTATTGATATCTTTGGGTTTAATTTTACCTTAGTGAGTATGGCATAGTTTTGACTATGAAAGTTATCTTCAAATATTATTTATTAATCACTTGTTCAACTTTACTCACTAATAGATCCATTTTTTCTTCTAGGTGTTTATTTTGAGCAATTATTTCCTTATTTTGTTTGCGTAGTTCTCGGTTTTTTACGTTGGTATCAGAAAAGCCAACAAATTTATCTACAAACTGAGCGCCAACAAAACCTACCATGCCAACACCGATGTAAAACATAGCGGCAACTATGATTCGTCCTGCAAAAGTGACTGGATAAAAGTCGCCAAAACCTATGGTACTAGCGCTCATTTGAAGTGTCCAAAAAGCGTCTTTATAGGATTTGATATTGCTACTGGTGACGGCTGATTCAAAGTGTGTGAGAGGAATAGAGAGTAATGCGATGATGCCGTATAACACTATTATGGTCATGATCAGCAGGTAAAAGGTGTTGTAATTTTTAACACCAAATTCATCAATGTTAAATGTTTTTAATGAGTCCTTCATAAATATAACTCTTCTTTTTCGTTGCTTTTTTGGCTTAGCTTAACTAAGCATTAAGTTAAGTATCAAACTAAGAAGATCATTTCGAAGTGATATAGTTAACTAAATCATCCATTAATCTGCGTTTTATTTCTAACTGTTGATCAGCAGTTAACTGGTATTTGTCAGCTAATACTTGATAATCGTCACTAGATAAACTCACCGTGAGTCTTGGTCTTTTTGGTCGTTTATTGGTAGGTAAACCGAGAATGTCACGAATTTTATCGGAAGGACTTAACCCAGCATCAAGGGCTTCTTTACGTATTTCAAGTTGAATTTTTTCATCCATATCAAAAGCTACTTGTGTCGCTTTAGCTGCTTTTACAGATGATTGCCATTGATCTGGGATTTTTCTGCTCACAATTAGCTTCCTGGGTACATGTCAACAATATCGCTAGTAGGGCGGTAAAGTGTTAAAAATATATCGGTATCACCATCTTGCCATACTTCAAGTTCAATACCATGAGATTGTTCTTGGTTAAGCAAACGGTAGCTTTCAAATTGTTCACCTGCATCTTTCCCTTCATAAGAGGATAAGTTTTCGCTGCGATGATCTTTACGGTGAAAATAACCAACTTTGGCAAATAAACATTGCTGATATTCGTCAGTACTCCAGCCTTGTGAAAGTTCACTATCGCTTTGCTTAACTAGAAATGCTTCTCCAGGCTCATCAAAAATAGCTGAAAACTGGTCGAGATCAAATAAACTTTCTACATCTTGATGTTCAATTTTTAAAGAAAGTTTTAAATAAATTTTGTCGTCAACATCTAAGCTTAAATATAACTCGAAGTTGCCATTACCGGTTAAAACCCATTCAGTATCAACATGGTTTTCATATTCGTAGCTATTAACGCTACTGACTTGAAATTGTTGATTACGTAAGTTTTCTGGCAGAGCAAAGCTGTCAGTTAAAACAATGATATCGCCAGTTTTTAAATCTTTGACGTTATTAATTTGGCGGTGTTTTTCTTCTTTATTAAAAACACGTTTAAAAAAACTCATGTTATTCACCATAAAATCGCACACTGTATTAAAACAATGTGCGATTATTGCTATTAGCTAAAGTAGGAAAGAGATGAAACGCTTATTTTTGCTTAGCTTTTAAACGCTCTAATACAGAGTTAGCACTATTATCTGTAGAGCCAATACCAGCTTCTTTAAGCTGAGCTGCCAATGAATTATCAGAACTTTCTGATTCTAACAATTCTGCTGCTTGCATTTTATCATCAAATTTTTGTTGTTTAGCTTTAATACGCTCTAATGAATCTTTAGCATTCAACAGTTTTGAGTTACTTGATGAAAAATTATCTGTGATTGCAGAAGTCGCTTTTTGTACACTTTCTGTGGTTTTAACCATAGAAAGTTGACGCTTAAACTCTTGCACCTGACGTTCACTTTTCTTAACCAGTTCTTTTAAGCGATTAGCGCTTCCTGAAAAGCTATCAAGCGCCTGTTGTTGAGTGGCAAGTTCACTTTCTAATGTTGAAATTTTTTCAGCAACAGCAAGCGCTAAGGTTTCATCACCTTTTTCCATTGCTTGCATTGCATAACCTTCATGCTCGGTAACTTCTCGTTTAAGGCGGTCAACTTCACGACTAGCAGCCATTTGTTGTGCCATTACGCCTGTTAAGTCACGTTTTGCTTTCGTTAAGTGATTTTCAGAATCACGGATTTCTTGTTCAAAAATACGGGTAGCATTTGAATCAACAATTGCTTCGCCTACTTCACTTGCACCACCACGGATAGCGGTCATAATTTTCTTAAAAATGCTCATAATAAACTCCAAAAAGGTGGTTAGTTAAATTAAATAATCGCTCATATCATCGATGATTTCGATGGCGTTGTTATTGAGAACAGCTAATTCATGTTCGATGTCATCAAAAGTTGAGCTAATTGATAAAGCGCCAAAAATCACATATTTATCGCCAATTTTTGAAAATGAAGATAACGGCATAGGAATATTCATTTCTAACATACTGGTATGCATTTCATTAACACAATCTGCTTTGACTTCTTCAATACCCCAAAGGTAAGTTATGCAAAGAATTTGATCGTCAGTAACAGAAACAAAAATAGGTAATTCTTCACGTCCGATAACGCTAATTTGTAATACGTCAACTTCACCAGAAATTGGCTGACAGTCAAAAGTCATCCCCGTTTCTGAATTATCGGCTAATGCATTCAAGTGATCCGCAATTTTGTGAATATTCATGTGATTCCTTATGTTTATCTAATGTGCAAATGATCTTTAAAGTTCATTTGCGCTACGACATATTATGTCGATGGATACAATTTAACACTACGACATAATATGTCAAGCATCTAATGTAATTATTTTTCATTATTGTAAATGAGCGTTGTTTAATCCTTGTTGATCTCGCCACGCATTTTGGTGCAATTGGTAAATAGCATGACTGCCTAAATAGTTTATTGGAATACTATCTTTGTATTGGTAAAAATCTTTTGGAAAATCAAACGCACCAATAACCATAGCTAAGGTTAGCCAATTTTGCTTAACAGTAAAGTTATCTAATGATCTAAGTCTCGTCAATGGGCTAGCGCCGGTTTTTGATGCTATGGTCCAGCCCCATTCACCAAAACTAGGTACATTGTCGTGATATTGCTGTACATGGTTAAAGTCTGCCGCTTTTACGGTTTTCCCTATGGCAATAAATGCATCTTTTGCATGATAAGGGCTGGTTGATTGGATCGCTATTAAGCCATCACCAGATAACAATTGTTTAAGCCGAGCATAAAAGTTAACTGAATAAAGTTTATTTAAGTCAGGATGACTAGGGTCGGGTAAGTCAACAATAATGGCGTCAAAGGTGCGTTGCTGTTTTAGTAATTCATTAATCGCAATAAAAGCATCACTGTAAATAAGCTCAACATTGGCTTGTGACAGACTATCTTGAGTTAATTTTTTAATTTCCCTTGCAAGTTGGTCAGGCAACTTATGTTTAGGCTCAATAAATAGCTCCATTAATTCTTTGTCTAAATCAATTAAGGTGACTTGTTTAGGTTGCCATTTTAATACATCTCGTAATGCTAAGCCGTCACCACCGCCAATAATTAAAATATTCTCTTGTCTTGCAGAGCCCGCTAATACTGGACTTACTAAGTAACTGTGGTAAATACGCTCATCAGATGAAGAAAATTGCAATCGGCCATTCAGGTAGAAATTGGTAATGTTGCCTTGTTCTAACCCCATATTCCTTTGGGTAAACGTGAGTTGTTGGTAGCGAGTTTTATCGCTATAAACAACATTGTCTAGATAAAGTAAATTACTCATTTGGTTAAGCCAGTTATTGCCATGTATATAGACAAAAACAATACCGATCACGAGCAGAAGATGAAGTGTGAGGAGAAGTTTGCGCCAAATAAGTTTGTGCCAATAACAAAAAATAAAAACAAAACCTGCCAATAAGTTTAACGCAGCGGTGAGTGCACTGGCTTTACTGATATCAATGGTTAATAGAAACATGACCCAAATAGCAGCACCAATACCCGCACCGATATAATCAGCGCCATAGATAGTCCCTAAATTATTAGCCAAATGTTTTTGATGAATGTCTTCACGAATTTTGGCAATTAAAGGTATTTCCATACCAATGAAAAAACCTAATATAAAACCAAAAAAGTAAGGGCTGTTAAAAGCTAAATAGGATATTTGTTTAAAAAAGCCTCCGCGAGGAAGGGCATCTGGTGGTATAGCGAAGGTATCTGCAATAACTTGGGGTAATAATTGAGTGAGAGCGATTAAGCCGCCAATGATGATGATAGCGCTCGTGCCTAGTACAGCGATAATAAGTTCTAACCAAACAAAACCATTAAAGGCACAACGAATTTTTCGTGCAGCAAAAGCGCCTAAACCCATGGCAACAATCATCAAGCCAATCATGGTATATATAGCACTTTCCATCACACCAAGCACTCGGCCGGCATAATGAGAAAGTAGATATTCGTAAATAAGACCACAACCTGCTAAAACGGCCATGGTGATTATTAATAATAAGTCGTGCCATAGCAGGCGATGTTTTGAGAAAAAAGTCACAGAGGTTTAGTACTACTTAAGATTATTTATAGCCTTGGCTATTGTTATCTATGCCATTAAAGCAGTTAAGATCAAGGCAATAGAAATACTGATCGCCATTTCAACACTGGCAACACCAATATTATTTTGTTGATCAACTTCTTCAGATAAATTAATTCCCCATAATATAATGCTTTTAGCTAATGAAGTTAATAGCATCACTAATACTGTCATTACAATACTAAAAACTAACCAACCAGCCAAATTAAACCATAAGGTTTCAGGGCTGTAAGTAAGGAAGTGACTTGCTGCAGTAACGGCTAATGCCGTACTTATCACTTGACCTGCGTAACGAATCGCAAGAGCAACTTGACCATTAACAAATGCTTCTTGCAAACAATCACCTTGATTATTATTGGCATATTGTTTTTCTTTAATGCGAGTGATCAAAATTAACATAGCTTGTGATACGACAAAGCCACTAATGATTGCAATAAAAGTGCTGATATCTAAACCATGCACCCATAACAATACTGCTCTAATAACAATGGCTGTTGCAATAGCTGCCGCAGCATCAACTAATCCAATGGCTATATTTTTATTTTTGATTTGCTCAGTTTTATCAAGTTGATTCAGCGCTAAACGATCATGAACGTAACGGCCTATTTTAATTAAAATTAAACCAAGCACACCATATGACAGCATACCGATAACTTCCATGGTGTAGCTTGGTGCATTTTCACCACTTATTGCGCCCGTCAATACAATACCTAAGGCGGCAATGCTACCAGCGACACTAATACCAAAAGCAAAGTTATCCTCTTTTGATAACTCATCAGTCGCATTTACCTTCGCTGACAGTCCAGAGATAAACTTCATCGCGCCTAAAAGCAAAATGGCAATAGTGATATCGATGGCTAAGTAAATGATTAACTCTTGGCTTAACCCGGTAATTTCAAACAATGTATTCATAATATTTCCTTGACTGCTTCTCGTTATTTGCCACGTCTAAAGCTGCGAGAAGTGGTACTTTTACTATTTCTAAAGCTGGCACTTTTTGAGTATGATGATTTTTTAGCGTACGAGCTTTTCGAAGTTGCTTTTGAGCTAAACCGTTTTGCACTGGTTTGGGCACTTTTGCTTTGACCTGATAAACTTGAAGAGCCAGCTTTGCTTTTACTATAAGGGCTGCTGTATTTCTGTCCTCGACTAGCAAATGACTTTTTAGTGCGAGTATCAAGTTTGTTTTGTTTGTTTAGCTGGCTTGGTGAGCTGTAGCGTGTACGGCCATAATCATTATAATAGCTATAATTTCGTCTGCTCCCCCAATTATTGTAATACACACGACGTGAGCCAAAAACATCCCCCATCATTGAGTACATGCCATACCATGCCCAAAATGACATACCGTTACTGCCGGTTTGCCAACTACCATAACTTGGATTACCAATAAGTTGTTCACCAGTGCCAAAGTCTTGAGCATTATTTGCTTTAAGGCTTTGTGCTTTTGATAATGAATTTACTCGTGGTAAAACGCCATCAGACATGTCAGCTAAAACATTGAGAGGATCGCTTAATGCGTCAGAATAAAGCACCGGATCAGCTGCTTGATAAATATTAATTAATTCATCAAAACGTGCTTGGTTATTAGCAAACATCTTAGGTTGAGTTGTTACAGTATTAAGACGATCAAGCAGAGCTAAATACATTGGCCCTTGTTTAGAGGCATCTTTTTCAAACTCATCGATAAGCGCGCTTAATTCTGGTTTGTTTTTCCGTACTGTACGAGCATATTTTTTAATTAAGCTGGCATTACGAACGCTGCCTTGTTCAAGCGCATCACCAAGCTGTTCTATTCGCTGTTTTGTGACGGGAATTTGTTGTTCTATTTGTTCTTTTAGTGGATCCCCACAACCTGCTAAGATCAATAAAAGGCTAAATAGTAATATTTTAAAGTAGTGCATTTCTGCCATAGTTCCTTTAAAAATGCTATGGTTATCATTCATTAATATCATCGATGACATAATATGTCCAATGTTTATTATGTGTTTTCTTAAATCATATTCAGATCTACTACTACTTTAACCAATTATTGCCATAAGTCGAGGATTAGGTGCAAACAATTTCCCGTAAAGCATTATTACCAAGCTTAGCTTTTCAACAAGAAAAGTCTTGGCAGCAATTTTCAGAGCAATATCCAGAGTTTGCTAGTCAATTAACTGATCAAGCTTTGACCGACTTTCAACAAGCTATTACTTTAAGTGATTTCGTTTTGCGTAGTGCTTTGCAAGCACCTCAGCTTGTTATTAATTTATTCCTTGAGCATAAAACAATTGAGCAAACAACGCCTGATTATCAAACATTACTAGATGAACAGTTAACGCAATGCCAAAGTGAAGCAGAATTACATCGGGTTTTACGCTTATTTCGTTTAGAGCATATGGTCCACATTGCAGTTGCTGATTTGCTGTTTGATATTTCTTTAGATAAATCCCTTAAACGATTATCTCAATTAGCAGATGCTTTAATTTTATCTGCAGTGGCTTGGTTAAGTGAATTTTGTTATCAAAAGTGGGGAACACCAAAAAATAAGCAAGGCGACACTCAGCCTTTGCTAGTTTATGGCATGGGAAAACTTGGCGGCAAAGAGCTTAATTTTTCCTCAGATATTGATTTGATTTTTGTTTATCCTGAAATAGGTGAAACACAAGGCAATCGCCGCAGTATTGATAATCAACAATTTTTTACTCGCCTTGGTCAAAAGTTGATCACCGCCTTGCACCAAAAAACGCTAGATGGCTTTGTCTATCGAGTAGATATGCGTTTACGCCCTTTTGGCGAAAGTGGGCCGTTAGTCTTAACGTTTAACGCCATGGAAGATTATTATCAAGAACAAGGGCGTGATTGGGAGCGTTATGCGATGTTAAAAGCGCGCTTAATTGGTAAAGGAGTATATCACGGCAGATTATCAGCCTTGTTAAGGCCTTTTGTCTATCGTCGTTATATTGACTTCAGCGTAATTGATAGTTTACGTCGAATGAAAATGATGATTGCCCAAGAAGTACGTCGTAAGCAGCTTACCAATAATATAAAGCTTGGCGCGGGTGGTATTCGAGAAGTTGAATTTATTGTGCAAGTTTTTCAATTGATCCGTGGCGGGCGAGTTCAAGTATTGCAGCAAAGAAATTTATTAACTGTACTGCCAATTTTAGTTGAGCAAGAAGCGATCAGTGAACATAGCAGACAAGTATTGGAAAAAGCTTATCGCTTTTTAAGACGTGTTGAGAATATTATTCAAGCACTTGATGATCAACAAACTCAAACCTTACCTGAAAGTACATTAGACCAAGCGCGTATTCTCCATGTATTAGGTAATGACACCTTTCTTTCTTGGTCGGCATTTTTGGCTTATTTACACCGTATGATGCAAGCAGTGCACCAGGAGTTTTCTTTACTTATTGGCGAAGAGAACCCTAATCATCAATTGGAAGATCAACATTGGGTGACATTATGGGATAGTCGTTGGGATGATGAAGAAAGCATTGCTTGGATTAATAAAGCACAACCTCAATGGCTAGCAGACAACGCATGGCAGATGCTTGCTGATTTTCGTACTGACATTGCTAAGCGCTCTATTGGTAGCCGAGGACGACAAGTACTCGATAAGCTATTACCATTACTTATTGGTCATATTGCGCAATTAAATGCTGATGAAGTGACTCTAGAGCGAATTTTGTTAATTATTAAAAAAGTAGTCACTCGTACCGCATATATTGAATTACTTTATGAAAATGAAGGAGCTTTAAAGCATTTAATTAGACTATGTCAGGCGAGTAGTTGGGTGGCAGAGCATATTGCTAAATACCCTATTTTGTTAGATGAATTAATCGATCCTAAGCTATTCAATCATCCTCCTGAATTGTCGAGTTATGCTATTGATTTACGTGTTGCCTTGTTACGTGTTCCTGAAGATGATCTAGAAGCTCAAATGGAAATGTTGCGCCAGTTTAAACAAGCTCAACATTTACGCATTGCTGCAGCTGATATTGTAGGCGTACTGCCGGTCACTAAAGTGAGTGACCACTTGACTGCTCTTGCACAAGCGATAACGACAGAAGTTATTAATCTTTCATGGCAGCAAATCACTCAGCGATTTGGTGTGCCAGAGTCATTGCTTGGTAAAGACGATAAGGGCTTTGCTGCTATTGGATATGGAAAAATGGGTGGAATAGAGCTAGGTTATAGCTCTGATCTTGACTTGGTTTTTGTTCATGACTGTCAACCTAATGAATTAACAACAGGTGATAAACAAGTCCCTGTAAGTTTATTTTATGTCAAATTAGCTCAGCGTATTATGCATATTTTTAATTCTAGAATGAGTAATGGTATTTTGTATGAGCTAGATATGCGCCTACGACCATCAGGAAATTCAGGGTTATTAGTAATAAACATTGATACATTTGCAGAGTATCAACAACAAGACGCTTGGACATGGGAGCATCAAGCACTAGTAAGAGCGAGAGCTATTTATGGTTCAGATAGTGTTATTGCTAGATTTAATGTCATACGAAAACAAATTTTATCAATGAAACGTCAGCCTGTTGATTTAGCAAAAGAAGTGCAGGGTATGCGTAATAAAATGCGTACCCATTTAGATAAATCAACTGATGATGAATATGATATTAAGCAAGGCTCTGGTGGCTTGGTTGATATCGAATTTTTAGCACAATATTTAGTTTTAAATTATGCTGCTAACTACCCCGATATTACTCCTTACTCTGATAACTTTCGCTTGTTTTCTCAGTTAGCAAAGTTTGGCTTGTTGAGCGAAAAGCAAAAGGAGTTATTGGTTGATGGTTATTGCCAATTACGTGACTTTGGTCATCGTGCAAGTTTGAAAAATAAACCAGCTTTGCTGTCTAGGGAAGAGTTGTCAAAACAAGAATTAACTAAACTCTTAAATGCTATAGTTGAAATCTACCAACAGTTACTTTCAGGCTAATAATTTCTACGCTTTTGTGGTAGTAGTAAACATTCTTCAGACAAGTAAGAAATATCTTTTTCAATAAGTACTAGGGTACGTTGTTGGTTACAGAAAAAAATCGATAAGCCATCGGGGAAATGTCCACCAACAGCATTACCTACTTGATAGGCGGTTTTAATAATATTTTTGTCGATTCTAAACGGGTCTTTAATAATAAAGTCACGATTAAGCCACCAAATAACTTCTAAGCCGTCTTTATTAGCATATTCAACCAATTTTTGGTGGAGTGTTTCTCCTTTGCGAAAAGGACGGTTTTCAGTCGTGCCTCGCCAATTTGCTCTTAAAGGTCGGGTCACTAAACGTCGGGCCTCTAATATTTCAACCAAATCACCCTTTGGCTCAGGCAAATAAACAATATTGTTTCTAACTCTTGGGCCATCACCATCTGCTTCACCATGAAGGTTGGCATAAAATCGAGATAATCCTGCAGCTGCTGCATTAGAATTTTTTTTAGTAATTTTCGGTTTTACTGTTACTTTACCTGTAGTGCTAACGGCAGACTGTTCTTCTTGCAGCGTCTCCGCTTGCTGCTCAGGAAATAGAGTGTCTTGATTTTCAAACAAGTAATAACTCAATGCCAGCAGCACCGCGAGAAAAGCAATATTTCGTATCCAAAAGCCCATAAGTCAATAATAAAATTAGTAGGTATCTTAGCTATACCATACTGAAAACTAGTTAGTTATACAATGATGGGTCGTCTTTATTCGGTCTAGTTTTAAAACGACGATGCAACCACATGTATTGCTCTGGCTTGCGTTGAATCGCTTTTTCAACTTCTTGGTTGACTCGAATAACGTCATTTTCATCATTATCGGTGGGAAAGTTATCCAATGGTGCTGTTATTTCTATGGTATAACCGCTGCCATCGTCATTACGTTTAGGGATCATCATCATGGTTTTTGTTGCTTTTTGGCGGGCAAATATTAATGTGCCGGTAGTTGTTGCTGCATCTGGTACGGCAAACATTGGCACAAATAAACTTCGATTACGGCCATAATCTTGATCGGGTAAATATAAACATGACTCTTTTTCCCGTAAGGCTTTGATCAAGCCTTTTACGTCGCGTTTGCCTAACATGTATTTATTTGAACGACCTCTACCTCTAAATTGAAAAAATTCCATCAGCTGGTTGTTATGTGGGCGATAAAAAATAACCAATGGATGTACATGACCAAACCCTCGTCCAATAATTTCGGCGCTTAAGTAATGCATAGCGAGTAGCAATACACCATTGCCTTCTTCTTTTGCTTTTTGAATATGCTCAATACCTGTAACGGTAAATTTGCGTTTAATTCGCCAGTCTGGCCACCACCAACCCATGCCTGTTTCAAATAGTGCAATACCTGTATTCTTAAAGTTCTCTTTGAGAATGGCTTGACGTTCTTCATCACTGATTTTAGGAAAGCAGAGCTCAAGATTACGTAAGGCTACCTTTCTTCTACTGGAGCCTATTTTAAATAATAATCGACCCAAACATCGACCCATTACTAACTGCATTTTATACGGTAGCCATGAAATGGAATAAAGAATGAATACGCCTAACCAAGTTAACCAGTACTTAGGCAAGAAAAAAGATAATTTAAAATTTGGCTGTAAAACTTTGTTTTTACTCACGGGACTTTATCAACTCATTGAATTTCATGTGGTACACTGTCGGGTATTATATCTGTTAAGAGACACAGGATGAAAGTAGATATTCCAGCTTTTAATCAAGCAAGCGTTTTAGTGGTAGGCGATATTATGTTAGATCGCTATTGGTACGGCCCTACACAGCGAATTTCCCCAGAGGCCCCAGTACCTATTGTTAAAATAAATCAAGACGAAGATAGGCCTGGCGGTGCAGCTAATGTTGCGTTAAACATTGCTTCTGTTGGCGGTAAGGTCACGCTTGTTGGTATTACTGGCAACGATGAAGCCGCAAGTACGATTGAAACGCATTTAAAAGCAATGAACATTGTTTGTGAATTTGATAAACACGGAGCCATTCCTACCATCACTAAATTACGAGTGATGAGTAGAAATCAGCAATTGATTCGCTTAGATTTTGAAGAATCTTTGCAAGATGTTTGCAAGCAACCTCTTTTGTCATCAGTAGAGAAGTTAGTTAAACAACATAATGTTTTATTGTTGTCAGACTATAGCAAGGGCACGTTATCAGAGGTTCAAGCATTAATCACTATCGCGAAAAAGCATAATGTACCGGTATTAATTGATCCTAAAGGAACTGATTTTTCTCGATATCGCGGCGCAAGTATGATGACACCCAATATGTCTGAATTTGAAGCGATTGTCGGTGAATGTAAAACTGAAGCTGAAATGGTCATCAAAGGGCAGCAGTTATTAATGGAATTAGATCTTGATGCACTTTTGGTCACTCGTAGTGAACAGGGGATGACCCTGTTGCGTCGTGATCAAGAAGAGTTTCATTTACCCACACAAGCTAAAGAGGTTTATGACGTAACTGGTGCTGGTGATACTGTAATCGCTACTTTAGCATTAGCACTAGCCGCTGAAGTTGAACACCCTCAGGCAAGTGCTTTGGCTAACATTGCGGCTGGCATTGTTGTGGGGAAACTAGGTACCTCTACTGTAAGCGAAGCGGAATTACACCAAGCAATTACTTCAGGTCAGGAAAGTGGTTTTGGTGTATTGACTGAAGAGCAATTAAAAATAGCGGTTGATCTGGCAAAGCAGCGTGGTGAAAACATAGTAATGACCAACGGCTGTTTCGATATTCTCCATGCTGGTCATGTTTCTTACTTAAGTAACGCTGCAGAATTAGGCACTCGTTTGATTGTTGCGGTAAACGATGATGATTCAGTGACTCGATTAAAAGGTATTGGGCGTCCAGTTAATCCTGTTGATCGTCGTATGGCGGTGCTTGCGGGCCTTGGCGCCGTAGATTGGGTTGTAAGCTTTTCTGAAGATACACCACAGCGAATCATTGCTAACATACTGCCCAATACCTTAGTGAAAGGTGGTGATTATCGTGTTGAGGATATTGCTGGTGGGGCAGAGGTATTAGCTGATGGTGGAGCGGTTAAAGTTTTAAATTTTGAAGATGGAGTTTCAACCACCAACATTATTAATGCTATTCGTTCAGATAAATAATTTTTTTCTACGCCGTAATTATAATAAGCGTATAAAAAGCCGTTCATGAAAATGAACGGCTTTTTAGTTTTTAATCCTTTGTTGAATAATTAGGACATGTACTCAGAGCCAAAACCCATACTGAGCATGATTGCACTAAATGCCATTAAGCCTACGAGTAAGACTAAGCCACAGGTGACTATTGAGCTGGCATAAACAAAGCCTTTTTCTTCTGGAATATTCATCATGATAGGAATGCCAGAATACAATAAGTATACCGAGTAACTTAATGCAGCAAGCCCTGCTACAGCAACAAACCATAAAACTGGATATAAAGCAGTTAAACCTACCATCAGTAATGGCGTTGCAGTATATGCCGCTAACTCTAATGACTGGGTAAAATCAGGTTTTGCGTCAAAAGTTTGTGCCATCCATTGAATGAGGTAGGCTAAAGCGAAAACACCAGCGACTAAACCTGTATACATAGCAACAGACATGGCTACTGCGCTTGATTGTGGTAACTTTATTACATCACCAGCGCCAATAGACCAACCAATGTGAGCTGCTGCATAATAGCTACATATGGCGGGTATCAGTGCAATGGTTAAGATATGTACCATGCTGTAAGTTAAACTTTCGTGACGTTTCTCAATGGTTTGCCATTCTTCTTTTGGATGAGCATAAAGCCCCCAGATATGATTTAAAATCATCATTAACCCTCTTGCTGTCCCCAAAAAATGCTACAGAAAATATTAATTTTTTTGTCTGCTGCACGCGTTAATCAACTTATAATTGTTTTTGTTGATATCTTATTTATGAAAGAAGTCGAGGGCTTCGTCAAGAGTTGTTTCAAAAATAAACAAAAATAGCTTAAAAAACGTATTACATATACCTATACTTTATAAGCAGTTTAGGTGATTTTGATACGTACAACTTTCATAACTTCCATTTCAAAACCTGCAATAATTTCATTATCTGGATAGTAAGTCAGGTTAACACGTTGTCCATTGAGTGAACGGTAGAGCTTTTTACGCTTGTATTTAAAGGCGACGTCAATGTCTTTAAGCATGATGGTGTTGAAAAACCATTCATCTTGTTCTCGTTGAATATGAGAGGTAACTTGTTGGTTTTCACCATGCACAAGGTTCGGATGTTTGCTGATTAAGTCCTTCGCTGCTTTATTTTTCATGATGTTATGCCAATCCACTTACTTTATATCTAACAAAAGTTAAATGATGAGTGATTTGATTAGTATCTCAATTATTTGTTCTTTAAAATAGGGGGAGAAAGAATTAGTTTACATTCATCATACTCACTTCAATTTTGTTAACCCCTACTTATATTTTCTTAAAACAATAACGCCAGATGAGTGGTTACGGCAAGCTTCCTAAATGCGCTTTTGTTAAAAGTACATTTCATGAATTTTGAGGAATCAAAGGATAAAATTATTCCATCTATTTTATAATGAGTTTTAAATGCTTTCGAAAAATAGGTTATAGTCGAAAGAAATAAAATAATCAGGGACGTATCGACATGCTCAAGAAGATAGTTTTACTCTCACTTTCGTTTTACTTTATCTCCTTATCTTCAATTGCCAATGAAGTCATCAAGTCGGTTGACTACCAATGGTTAACCATGGGTAAACCAACAGGTGCTCAAAAAGTTACTTACTATAAAGATGGTCGAGTTGATTCTGAATTCTACTTCTCAGATCGTGGTAGAGGTCCAAAAACGAAGGAATCTATATGGTTAAACAAGCAAGGACTGATCACCAAGCTTAAAGTCAGCGGAAATTCCTATATGGGATCACCAGTTGATGAGGTCTTTTCATTAGTTAAAGGTCAAGCTAGCTGGAAAAATACTCAGGAAAACCAAGTTGTTGACAATGCTCAAGATAAGTTTTATTTAGCTGCGGATGGTGTACCTCAAGACCTTGAGTTTTTGGTTAAAGCAATCAATAAATCCTCTTCAAAAACACTTTCACTACTCCCTTCAGGTACGGCTCAATATCAAAGCCTGTTAACAACACAAATAGAAAGTGAAAAAGGAGAATTCAAAGATGTTTCCTTGATTGCTATAACGGGTCTTGGGTTTGGACCTTCATACGCTTGGTTTGATAAAGAACTTAACCTGTTCGCGTTAACTTATGGCTGGATGGGAATGGCACCTGAGGGCTGGGCTGCCAATTTAGATAAGTTATATGAATTACAAACCAAGTCAAACTCTGACTATTACAAAAAACTCGCGACTCAATATAGTCAGAAATTGGTCGGTGTGACACTACTCAAAAATATCAATGTATATACTGCCACCAACAAGGGGTTATTAAAAAGCACTCAAGTTGCGCTTAAAGGTGGAAAAGTAATAGCAATTGGTAAAAACTCAAATAATTTTAAGGTAAACAAAACTATTGATGGTAAAGGTAAAACCTTAATGCCAGGGTTGTGGGATATGCATACTCACATTTCAATAGATGATGGCATACTAAACATTGTTAATGGCGTCACTAGTATACGAGACTTAGCGAATAAACATGAAGATGTGATGCAAGCTACTGCATTATTCGATTCAGGAGAAGCAATAGGACCGTCTATCTATCGTGCTGGATTTATTGATAAGAAAAGTCCTTTCTCTGCACCAACAGGTAAACTTGCAACTAATTTAGAAGAAGCTTTGGCGTTCGTCGATTGGTACGCCGAGCGAGGTTATCAGCAAATAAAAATTTATAGCTCGATTACGCCAGCTTGGGTAAAACCAATTGCGGAACGTGTTCATAAACATGGCATGAAATTAAGTGGCCATATCCCATCTTACATGACAGCAGAACAGGCAATTAAGGATGGCTTTGATGAAATTCAACATATCAATATGGTGTTTCTTAACTTTCTTGCCAGCAAGGATGATGATACCCGCACACCAGTACGATTTACATTAGTTGGAGAAAAAGCTGGCGAATTGGATCTGAATTCAAAGGCCGTTAGTGACTTTATAAGGTTATTAAAACAAGAGGACGTTATCGTTGACCCTACCCTAACTATTTTTCAGAGCATGTTTATAAATAAAGCAGGCGAGGTTGATCCGGGCTATACCAAAGTGGTCGATCATTTACCTGCCAATGTAGCGCGTGGTTTTTTATCTTCAGAATTAGAGATAAATTCTGATAATGAAAAGGAATATGAGGCATCTTCAGCAGCGTTACTTAAGATGACTAAAAAACTCTTTGATGCTGGAGTCAGGATTGTTGCAGGTACAGATGCCATTGCTGGATATACTTTACATCGAGAACTAGAGCTCTACACTTTAGCTGGAATTCCAAATAATGATGTACTAAAAATTGCTACGGTGAACGCCGCTCGTATCGCTGGGCAGGAAGATGTCGGTACTGTTGAGCTTGGACAACAGGCGGATCTTATCTTAATTGATGGCAACCCTTTGGAAGATATTAATGCCATAAGAAAAGTGGCACTGGTTATAAAAGGTAATCAATTATTTGATGCCAATAAAATTAATCGAGCGATTGGAATAAAACCGTTTGTGTCTGATTAAATTAGTTCTAGTGAAACTTAGAGCCTATCAACTCAATTCATCATTTTATAAGTGATAGTTTTATGTGTAGAAAAATGAAGTTTAAAAACTATGGCTTAGCTTTTCTCATCCTTGGTCTTACATTTACCTTTATATCTGGTTGTGTTGCTACTGACCGCTCGCTTTTTAATCTAGAGCTGACGCAAGAACCTATACGGGAAAAACAAGTTCTTGAAGATAATAAATCAGGAGTTGATGGGCTGGGCGGTGCGAGAATCGCCGAATTAACACCTGATGGCAGTCAATTACTTGTTGCTAGTGGAGATGATAATTCGTTAGCAATTTTTGACGTTGATTCAGATTTCAAGGTCACCTTCAATCGAGTCTTTGTAAACAACTCAACAACTGATGGTTTAGATGGTGCGGTATCTCTAGTTGTATCTCCAGATGGACGTCGAGTTTATGTTGTCAGTTTTTATGATAGTGCAGTGGCAATTTTCGAAAAAGATGAGCAGGGTAGTTATCAATTTAAACGAGCTATAAGAGATGGACTGCCTTACGAACAAGTTTTTAGCGATAAAGAATCTGTGAAGAAAAAAGATAAACTTGGACTGTTAGGCGCTTACGATATCGCGATCACCGTAGATAACAGCCAGTTATTTGTAGCGAGTGTTGCGAGCAATGCCGTTGCCATTTTTGATATTGATAAGAACGAGAATGTCATTTTTAATCATGCAATAAGAGACAGTGACGACATCAACTATGGGTTAGGTGGGGCAGTTAACGTTGTTATTACTCCTAATAATTCTCAAGTCATCGTTGCAGGGTTTAATGAAAATGCGATAACTATTTTTAATCGGAATTCAAACGGTGCTCTTGCGCACACTCAGACATTAATAAATGGAAAAGATGACATCAAAAATATGATCGCGCCCCAAGGATTAGCAATGTCGCCTGATGGTAACTATTTATATGTTGCATGTGGAGGAGGGAATGCGGTTGTAGTCTTTGCTAGAAACACCCAAGGCAGATATTCATATATTCAATCTCTCAGTAACGCTAATGATAATGTTAGTGCCTTTGGAGGCGCAGGGGCTGTTACAGTTTCCCCTGATGGAAAGCGCATATTTGTAGCATCTGAAACAGATAATGCTGTCGTGAGTTTAAAGAAGCTTAATGATGGCACATTGAAAATTCTTTCTGTTTTGCAAAGTGAAGGAAGAAAAAAGGGTAATGAACGTAATGGTGCTGCTTCAGTTAATGTTTCACCAGATGGAAAATACCTACTCGTAACCACAGGTAAAGGAGATACTTTAATCGTGTACAGTATTCATTAGTAAAATTTAACGCTCATGTAAAAACACCTAAATACTTATCAACTAATATAATCCCCCAAGAATAGAACAGTATTTTCTTTTTACCCCTAGTGGATAGAGTGTTTAGTTTTTTGTCATATAGTTTCAAATGAATTAATCGATTCATGTTCTGAAGCGTCTCCATAAAAAAGAGTTGTTTACATCTAATAAATTGATTCTTTCTTCAGAAAGAAATCAGCTAAAAGTCATAATGACGTCAGGTGTTTTAGTGTCGACTTGTTTAAACTGATGTTTCATTCAATCACGTTTAGCGAAGTTAACTTACTCGTTGATTTCAAAAATATAGGTAAATTATGAAGTATATTTGTAGTTCAATTGCTCTGCTGTTTTCCCTTTTAGCTTTCAGTAGCAATAGTTATGGTCAAGATGACTTTCCAGTTTTGGAAGGTCCCTACTTTGGGCAAAAGCTACCAGGCTTAATTCCTGAAATTTTTGCACCTGGCATTATTTCAATCAGTGGAAGATCCGAAATGGGTGTTTCCTTTTCTCCTGATTTAAGTGAAATGTATTTTACAGTTCAGAAAAAATTTGGCGTACCTGCAGATATCTATTTTTCAAAACTTGAAAATAATCGATGGACACCGTTTGAAAAAGCAAATTTTACCAAGGGTAAGAAAGCCGGAGAAATGGAGCCCAATGTGAGTTATGACGGTAATAAAATATATTTCACCGCATATAACGCTGACTTTACGGACACCAGCATTTGGTATGTAAACCGTCTGAACTATGGTTGGAGTGATGCAATAAAAATTGATTCACCTTTTAATAAAGATGAAGTTATGACCTCAACTGTAGCGAAGAACGGAGATATTTTTTATACCAATATATCTAAAAAATTCAGAACCTACTATTCTCCTAATATCAATGGTAAATACCCTAAGAATCTGGAAGCAGAAATTGAGTTTGGCGGTCACGCCTTTATTTCCCCATCTCAAGATTATTTAATAGTAGATGCTCGAAACAAGGAAGACGAAAATAAAAAAGATGCGGATTTTTATGTTTATTTTAAAAAGAAAGACGGTGCCTGGACAAAACCAATAAACCTTGGCATTACAGTAAACTCAACGTTTAATGAAAGAGTTGCGACTGTCACTCCAGATGGCAAATATTTAATTTTTAGCCGAGGTAACGACGGTGGACAATTAAACCTTTATTGGGTGAGTACAGAAGTGATTGAGAATGTAAGACCAAAAATGTGATGCATTAATAATCTAAACTCTATTACTAAGCACATTCAACAAATGTCGATGATAAAACTATTTGTGCCTTTATTATTTTTTTTCAACGTATCACTACGTAATAAAGGATAGATGAGGCTGTTAGAGTAGAAAGTGTATCGATAATCTTGATGCCTAAATAGCGTTGTGGCTATTTAGGCATTAAGTGTTAAGAAGATGTGTTTATAAATGCGCTCTGATCCTCTTAAGAGCTGAATCAAGACTCTTTTCATCATCAATTAAAATATCTGGTGTAATACCAATGCCTTCCCAACCAAGTTTGTTGATAGGGTGATAAGTTCGACCAGAAGGGATAAACATTGAAAAACCATCTTCTAACTGTGCTATTCCTCCCCAATGTCCATAACCACCAGTTTTCTCTCCAATGAGAATGGCGCGTCCGGTAGCTTTCATCGCCATAGCAAAGTGCTCTGCTGCAGAGCCACTTCTTTCACTAGTGAGTAGATAAACCGGTTTGTCTTTAAAGTATTTAGCAAACTCATTTGGTTTGCTCATATGGGGTGTTGGCTGACCGTCATTAGCATAAGGTGAGCGTGTGGTGACCATATGAGTTGGTTGCTGAAATAAAAAGTTAGATATTTCACTGATGTTTTCTGGACTACCTCCACTATGATCTAGAATATCAAATATGATCGCATCAGTATCTTTGAGCTTTTTCATTGCTTCGTGGGTGGCAGAAATAGACTCTGCGTTACCTGGAAAAAGGTTAATCTTTAAGTATCCTATATTATTTTTAAGTATTTCTTCTTTCACAATACCGCTGGAATTATTTTTATTAGTATTTTCAGAAGATTTTTTTACCATGCGACGGCGCTTCTTTTTTTTCTTTCTCCAGGTGCAAATACATTTAAATGTTTGTCTTTGTGCACAGAGTTAAGTAATTCTGATAATTTATCGGCTACTTGTTGATCGTCATTAGCTTTAGCTAAGCAGTTTTCTTTTAAGCAAAGATTTAAACGCTCGGCATATTTATAGCCGATTTCAGGAAAAACATAATTGTTGATCAAGGTTTGGCTAATTGAATTGATGAGTGGACGATGATCTTTTTGATACTCTGTTGCTTGAACCATTGAGGCGATACTTATGTTTGCAAATAAAAATAAGGCTACTGATTTCTTTTCCATAGTTTTTCCCACTAGATTGATGTGATGTTCAAACTGGTATTGCAAACCATGTGCCGATATAGTTATAGCTTATTTAGCTATTAGAAATTAATCGCGGTAGTTCATTACTCATAGAAAAACACTGATGTTTTACCATTTATCATGAATAGTTATTGCCAAAAGTTATTGGCGAAAAATACAGGAGATTTCCTTATATGGGATAAAAGTTCCTTATTTAAGAATTATTATCTCTAATATTGCCATTCTTAAAATTCGAACCCCACCAGTATGGAAAATTAACCAGTTAAGCCCAAAAGTCGATCTATGAATAGATGATCAAAATTGTGAGCTAAATGCAAAAATGTGCAAGTAAGGGGATTTATGACTGACTATGTTTGTGCTTCCTTATCGGTACACATTGTAGTTTTTATCTACACTTTTGGTAAAACTTAAAATAAACATCAGTTGAATAAAAACTCCAGTCAGTGCAGAAACATAAATCTGATTCAAATCAAATGTCTTTATAAGACAAATGCCTGTGATAAAAACACTATACATAATCAGAAAATAAGTGAGAGCTTTACATCGTTCTGCGATAAGTTTTAATCGATCATTACTACTAATGAAGTTGTCACTTTTTTTCCCATATAAACTATTGAATAATAGCCATGCTAAATAACTAACAATTAAAGTATTCAACAATAATAATAATAAAGCATTACTTGAGTTATCAAACCATAGTTGTTCGAAGAAAATATAAAGAGCAAAAACCAATGTTACGCCATAGGTGAATATTGCTAATACTAATGTACTTGGAGCGACAAAATCGGTAATTTTTCTATTAGTGAAACTACTTTTTCTTTTTGTTGAAGGAAAAACTTGAGCCATTAATAAATTATTTTCTTTGTTCCAATAATTACTTAAAATCCAAGGTAATAACTGGATTGCAGCAATTACTAATATTGAAGAAGCAACTGTTTCTAAATCTGTTTTTGTAAGATAGAAAAACAGCACGATACTTAAGCTAAGCACAGCAATGGAACGATCAATTAATTTTCGTATCTTGATCCTATTGAATTCAACAACTGAAGATTGAGCATAAAGGTTTGGGTAGTCAACCGGAGGATACTCTGTCAGTAAAAAGGTTTTTCTTTTATACCACTTGTTTGCATAGATAACTGATATGGTTAAAATTTGACTGAAAATCACTAGATAGATAATTGTGGTCATTAAACTTGTATTCAGTAATGTCATAATTGTTCCTATTTTGATTGCTTCATCAAAGAAGAAAAAATGATCCGAATCTCAGAATCAGTTAGCCCAAGAGATTGCATATTTGCAATTGAATTACTCATGATTGTTGACCCTTTATCTTGTAGATTTACTTGGCAGTTTTCTTTCGCATTTTCATGAATGAAAGTACCTCGGTAACCTCTAGCTATAATAATTGAATCTCGCTCTAACACTTTATAAGCCTTGGCTACAGTGTTTTGATTTACCCCTAATTCATTAGCTAGCTGTCTAATCGAGGGCAAAGAAAATCCCGTTACGAGTATGCCTTTAGTAACGCTATCTTTAACCTGATTTACCAATTGAGAAAATATTGGTGTGTCATCATTTATGTCAATTTCTATTTCCATTTCTCACATCTTCTTACTTATGTAGGCTAGCTCACTACGGCAGTATATCATTAAAATATACAGATGTACTACTTGATCTAATAATACAACTAAGTTATATTTCAAATCTAGCTTGTGCTAGTTGTCCTGCTGGTACAACTAATTTAGTTTAATTTAACTTTAAAGGTAATGTTATGAATATTTCAAAAGAGAAAAAGATCACTTTAATCCATTCGGTTATTTGGGCTGTATTAATGCTTGTCTTAGCGTTCTTATTAAAAGGTAATGAGCAAATCACTGTAATTTTTTCCTTTATGGTAGGTGGGTGGTATGTGTCGCATGCAAGCATTCTTAAGCAAGCAAGAATTAATAAATCGAATGATGATAGTACAAAAAATTCAAAAATGTGTTGTTTATAATTAGCTATAAAAGGGGGTAAAATGTTTATCAATTACATAATAAAGTGTCTACAACAATCAATACTTTTCTTAGCAATGTTTTCTTTAATGACTACTAGTATCAGTGCTATGGGGAACACTACCCCTGTAGGCTCTTGGCATGGTGAAATATCGGTTAGTGGTAATAAAGTACCTTTAATTTTCCATATAAGTATCGACGAAAGTAACAAAGTCATTGCAACAATGGATAGCCCAGCACAAGGTGCTAAAGGTATTCCAGTTAAAGACGTTATCATCACAGATCGTTCTATCAAGCTCAATATAGCTGTGGCGAATGCAGTTTATGAAGGGAAACTTGATGATAACTTAAGCTTGATTCAAGGCGTTTGGCAACAAAGTGGGCAATCATTTGAGCTGATATTGAAACAGCATACTGTAGATATTGTCGGACTATGGAAAGGTAAGCTTCAAGGAACAGTTGTTGAATTTTCACTTGATGTCTCAATGAATGAAAATAATCAAGCCGTTGCAAATTTAAGTCCAAATGATGGTATTAGTAAGGTGCAAGTTTCAAATCTTACTAAGACCAAAGAGCAGTTCTCATTTGAAGTACCTGCTGAAGGGGTTACCTATAATGGCTATATGAATAAAGAAAACAAAGAGATTAAAGGTCTATTTTCACAAGGGAATAGAGAGTTCAAACTTAATTTTTACAAATCTGAAAAATCCAATCAGGTGAAGTTAAATCGGCCTCAACACCCAGTCAAACCGTACCTTTATAATGATGAGAATATTATTTTTGAAAATAACAATATAAAATTGGCAGGTACACTAACCACTCCAAAAGGTAATGGGCCATATCCCGCAGTTGTGCTGATTTCAGGGTCTGGACCTCAAGATCGTGACCAAACATTCATGGGTCATAAAACATTTCTTGTCTTAGCCGACCACCTAACAAAATCTGGCATTGCTGTATTACGCTTTGATGATAGAGGCTTTGCAAAATCAACAGGTGATTTCACTTCAGCAACAAGCTTAGATTTCGCCTCAGATGTTAAGGCAGCTGTTGATTTTTTAACGAAACACCCTCGTATTGATGTCAATAATATTGGCTTAATCGGTCATAGTGAAGGAGGGTTGATAGCGCCAATTGTTGCAAGTCAATCAGATAACATTGCCTTTATTGCACTAATGGCTGGACCTGGTATATCAGGTAATGATATTGCTATTGAACAAATAAAAACAATATTATCCGTAAACGGTTTAAGTGATGCCGCAGCCGAGGCCGGAAGTAATATTACTCGCCAGTTAAATGAAGTTATTATAAACCAAAGCTCAGTTAATTTTGAAAGCTTGTTAACCCGAACCTATGAGAAGGCTTGGTCTTCATTGTCCAAACCTATTCAAGATGAATTAAAGAAAGTGGGAGGAGGCAGTATCTCAAAAGCTCGGATAAACATGCTGACTTCATCATGGAATCAATATTTTTTAACTCATCAACCTGAGGCATATTTGTCTAAATTATCAATTCCAGTGATGGCAATTCATGGTAATAAAGATAAACAAATGACAGCGGCGGTGAATTTACAAGCTATTGAAGCCGCATTAAACCCTTCATCAAAGCATTTAGTGAGAGAAATGGACGGATTAAATCATTTATTTCAAACTGCAAATACTGGGTTGATGACGGAATATTCACAAATAACAGAGACGATTGCTCCCAAAGTTTTAAATGAAATGAATGATTGGATTTTAAGCGTGGTCACCAAGTAATGATTAAGTGTTGGCTGGTCATGCAGTTAGTTTTCAATGTTAGGTTAGTGATCAAAGCGCTATATGTATACCTCGTTAAGTAGAGATATACATATAGTGCTATTGTTTCAGTCATCAGAGCATTTTTTGGTAATCAACTTCTTTTTTGACATCCATTGGTATGAAATAGCCAGAAGCTTTAATTTTGTTATAAAAAATCAAAGTCCTCTCAATCGGCGTATGGTAAAATTTGCGTCTACTTAAAGTTTATCGTGAAGAATTAGCTCTGATGTCAACTCAAGAATTATTACCTCCAATACTGTCATTCTTAAAATGCGAAACACCTTCAGCATGGATAGATGAAGCCGTTAAGCCCAAAAATCTATCTATTGTATTGATAGACCATCTGATTTGTGAATTAAAAGCTGCTCAATCCGCGATGTTTTTGATACGTAAATATGCTGTAGATAAAGAAAGTAGTAATGCATTATTAGAATGGTTAAAACCTTTTGAAACCCTTATTTATAAAAGGGAAGGGGACTGGCGTGAATTACCTGCTAAGAATAAATTATCTAAAGCGGTGATTCCTAAATCTGATTCTAAATACGGACAAGAGTTAATAGATAAAATGGTTGTTCTTATTAAAGAAGAGTTGCACCACTTTTATCAAGTGCTTGAGATTATGGATGAGTACGGTATTGAATATAAAAGCATTACGCCGTGCCGATATGCCAAAGGTATGCTTCGTCATGTAAAAACTTATGAGCCAGATGCGTTAATTGATAAGTTGATTATTGGTGCTTACATTGAAGCTCGTTCATGTGAGCGTTTTGCTAAATTAGCGCCGCTGGTGGATGAACGCTTAGGTGATTTTTATATTTCTTTACTGCGCTCAGAAGCACGACATTATCAAGATTATTTAACGCTTGCTGAGCAAATAGCAGGTAAAGATATTGCTGAGCGAATTAAGTTCTTTGGTGATATAGAAGAAGAGTTAATCAACTCACCGGATAATGACTTTAAATTCCACAGTGGTGTGCCGCAATAAAGACCTACTATATAAGAGCAACTTGCTCAGGATAGAATAACTGGAGTCAGTTGCTCAGCATTAAATTGATGTTCGGCTAACATACTACAATTTCTTCCTGAATTTTTTGCTTGATAAAGTGCTTGGTCTGCGGTGTTGAATAATGTTTTCCAACTCATGTTTTGTTCAAGCTCAGCAATTCCTATAGAAACGGTTATTGGAGGCAATGTCTTTTTAGATTGACGTTGTACCAGTTTCAATTCTGAAACTGAAGTGCGAATTTTTTCAGCGATTTTATGCGCAATATCGAGAGATTTATTGGGTAAAACAATAACAAATTCTTCTCCACCGTAACGAACTGATATATCCTGAGTAGAAACATTTTTCTTAATAATGCTTGCGATGCGTTGAATAACAACATCACCAATGCCATGGCCAAAATTATCATTAACCTTCTTGAAGTGATCAATATCAAGCACCATTGAAGAATGTACTTCGTCGAGTGACAGCTCAGCAAGCTTTTTCTCACAGCCTCTTCGGTTTAATAATCCTGTCAAGGCATCTACTAATGCTTCTTGACGTGATTCAGCCAATTTAGCTTTGAGTTGATTCACTTCTTCTGAGGTTTTATTTAACTCACTAGATAATTTTTTACGTTGACTTTGAGATTGCCCAACAGCATTGAGTAAGAAATTAACAATATTTTGTAATGGTTTATATTGAATTAATTTACTGAGTGCTTGATCAATTTTACCTAAGCTAGTAATAACCTCTTGCTCGTTATTTGCGTGGCTATCTAATTGATCTAGCGTATTACTTAGTGTTTTCTCAAAAGGTGAAAATAATTTATCATCAATGTTTTGAGTATTTGACAAAAACTCATTAAATAAACTTTCTAAAAATACAGAGTCCAATGGTTTAAGATTTTCAATTTGCTCATCAATCGTTTGAGTTAATTTTTTGTGTTCTTGAGCAACATAAAGGTATATCACTGAATAGTGAATAGGAGTTGGAGCGATAGTATGAGTATGCATGAATTGCTGAGCATCATTACAGAGCTTCATGCTTTGCTGGAAGTTATCAGGCATGATAATAGGATCCTTTTTATTATTATTTGCTCTTAAACTTAATTAAGTAAAACAACAAAGCAAAGTCCGATGTTATCAACTACTGTTAATTTTTATTTTATAGCAATTTTTTTTACCTATGTATGTTATCAGTAAAACAAATGTAAATACAAAATTAATTTTTTGTTTTTTCTGTTAAATAAAAAGGGTTAGTAGGGGGGAACGTCACTCAAAAGGCTGGAAGAGTAATTCGATATCATTTTCAGTAATTTTTAGCCATGCTCCTTGCTCATACCAATCACCTAAAACAAAGCGTTGGGCTGGTAGTTTATTCGCAAATGTGTCATGAATTTTTGGTCTATGTGTATGTCCATGTATCATTATTTGGCTGTTATGCTGCTCAAGTAAGGTAATAACTTCTGAATCAGTAACATCCATGATCTCTTGAGATTTCATTGCTGTTGCTGATGCACTTTTTTTACGATAATTTTCTGCTATTTTTCTACGAACAAACAATGGTAAGTTTTTAATAATGGCTTGCCACCACCAAGAACGAGATTTTTTTCGAAAGGCTTGATAAGCAATATCTCGGGTACATAGGGTATCGCCGTGTAAAATAACCATGCGTTTACCGTATAATTCAACAACATCAACTTCAGGTAATAGCTGTATGCCTGATTTTTTTGCGTATTTATTACCTAACAAAAAGTCACGATTACCATGAATATAAAATATCTCGACACCTGATTCATTTAACTGTTTTAGGCCATGAGAAATTTCATTGATAAAAGTTGAATTATCATCGTCTCCAATCCAATATTCAAACAAATCGCCTAATATGTAGAGGGCTGTTGCTTGAGGAGCTTTATTTTTGAGAAACGATAAAAAACAGGCCGTAATATCAGGCCTGTTTTCTGCAAGGTGCAAATCAGCAATAAAGTAATAAACTGATTCTTTTAACAAACTTTTCTGCAACCTTATTATTCTACGATCGCTGATTCAATCACAATTTCCTCTTTAGGCACATCATCATGAAAGCCCATACGACCAGTATCAACTAAGGTCATTTTATCAACAATGTCCATACCTTCTACAACCTTAGCAAAAACACAATATCCCCAACCTTGCACTGATTCATTTTTGAAGTTCAAGAAATCGTTATCAGCTAGGTTGATAAAAAACTGTGCTGAAGCAGAATGAGGGTCTTGAGTTCTTGCCATAGCTAAGGTGCCACGATCATTACTTAAGCCGTTGTTTGCTTCATTTTCAATGCTTTCGCGCGAGTCTTTTTCATCCATACCCGATGCAAAACCACCGCCTTGTGCCATAAAACCTTTGATCACACGATGAAAAATAGTGCCGTTATAAAAGCCATCTTCCACATATTGTTGAAAGTTTTTTGAAGTTTCAGGTGCGTTATCAAAATCTAATTCAATCTTAATATCACCCAGTGTTGTTTTAAGTACGATCATTTTGCTTTCCAATTTTTTATTCAATAATAAAGTTTAATGGTGTAATTGTAACTCATAGTTAAACAAGTTGGAAAGTTGAATTGTGTTGCGCGATAGACATGTTATTAAATAGATTGAGAATTAACAAAAATCAGGCAGGCAACTGATGATCCTAAGTCAATGTTCGGGTACAATCAGCAAAAATCATTAATTAGTTATTCCCTTTATTAGGAGTCAGAAAACCTTATGTTACAGATATACAATACCCTAACCCGTAAAAAGGAAATCTTTACACCAATTAATTCAGGTAAAGTGGGCTTGTATGTTTGTGGTTGTACCGTTTATGACTTGTGCCATATTGGTCATGGTCGTACTTATATAAGCTTTGATAACATTGCTCGTTACTTACGATTCTCTGGTTATGAGGTCAATTACGTTCGTAACATTACGGATGTTGAAGATAAAATTATTAATCGTGCAATTGCTAATAATGAATCAACTGAGTCATTAACAGAACGAACTATCGCCGCTATGCATGAAGATTTTGATGCACTTAACATGGCTCGTCCTGATTTAGAACCTCGTGTTACCACACATATGAATGAAATCATTGAGATGATTGCAACCTTAGTCGCTAAAAATCATGCCTATATTACAGGTGATGACGGGCAAGGTGATGTGCTGTTTGAAGTAGCGAGTTATGCAGATTACGGCAAGTTGAGTGGTCAAAATTTAGAACAACTTCAAGCAGGCTCAAGAGTTGAAGTTGATGAAAGTAAAAAAAGCCCATTAGATTTTGTTCTATGGAAGTCAGCCAAACCAGGAGAGCCAAGTTGGAGCTCGCCATGGGGAGAAGGTCGTCCCGGTTGGCATATAGAATGTTCAGCAATGAATGCTAAAGAGTTAGGTCATCATTTTGATATTCATGGTGGCGGCTCTGATTTACAGTTTCCTCATCATGAAAATGAAGTTGCGCAAAGCTGCTGTGCTTTAGATACGCCTTATGTGAATTACTGGATCCACACCGGAATGGTGCAAGTTGATCAAGAAAAAATGTCGAAATCATTGAATAATTTTTTCACTATTCGAGAAGTTTTAGCTCAGTATGATGCTGAAACTGTGCGGTTTTTCTTAACTACGGGGCAGTACCGTAGTCAACTTAATTACTCAACCGATAATTTAGAGCAGGCAAGAGCGTCAGTTGAACGCATATACACTTCGCTACGAGATATTGAAATTGCTAGTGATTTTGTTTTGGATAAAACGAATCAATATGTTGTCGATTTTTGTCAGGCGATGGACGATGATTTTAATACTCCGCAAGCATTAGCGGTATTTTTTGAGTTAGCCAAACAACTTAATGTTGCTAAACAAGAGCAATCAATTTCAAGGTTCGAGTTAGCGGGCATTTTGAAAACTTTAGGTGGTTTATTAGGTTTATTGCAACTTGACCCCGCAGCCTTTTTACAAGGTGGCGGTGATGAAAGTGAAGTAGCAATCATTGAAGCGTTAATTAAACAACGTAACGATGCTCGAACTAATAAAGATTGGGCGAGTGCAGACGATGCACGAGATAAACTCAATGCAATGAATATCATTTTAGAAGATAGCGCAGGGAAAACTACTTGGCGTAAAGGCTAAATTTACAACTGTCTATATTATGTTGGTGCGGGAGTATTACCTAGCAAGTCGTTACGGTATTCTCCCGGTGTTTTCTGTTTAAGCTTATTAAACCAACGATAAAATGAACGTGGCTCAGTAAAACCCAAACAACTACTGATATAATTTAAATTATGCTGATGACTTTTAAGTAAGTTCTCTGCTAAAACTAGTCGTGTTTCATCAAGTAGAGCTTGAAACTTAACTCCTTCTGCAGTCAATTTTCTTTGTAATGTTTTTGTACTAATGTTCATTAGCTGGGCAATATCACTTTGATGAAAATTACCTTGGCTAAGTGTGTTGGCTATTTTAAAGCAGACTTGGGCTTTAAATGAGTCATCAGTTGCTAACATTGACATCAGCTCACTAGCGTGACTTTCTAGCGAGGTAAGTAGTTGTTGATTACCTTTGTTTAATGGTAATGATAATAAGGCTGTAGCGAAAATTATTGCATTCTCTTTTTGACCATAACTAATTGGGCAGTTAAAAATGTTTTGATACTCAGTTTGTTGAGAAAGATTAGGTTGCTCTCGACTTAACAGTACTTTGCTGGGATTACTTTGTTTTGCTACTAAGTATCTAGCAAAGGTTAACCATGACGCCAAACAATTATCGATCATATGTCTTCTAACCAGAACGTTTGGAAAAGGACAATGCCAACTGATTTTAAATTCACTACCTAACTGTTCAATTTTAGTCGTGCCCATATCACCAACAAGCTTTTCAAAAGGTTGTATTTTTGTGATTGCTTGGCCAAGATCTTTGCAGTTCATTGAAATATAACCAAGCACATTATAAGAGCCGGGTTGAACAAATTGAGCTGTATGCAATCCAAAAAGTTCGTCGTCGCTGCTATCAATAAGCTCAGCGATGATCTGTTGGAATTGCAATCCTGTAATATGCTGACTGTTGTCATTTAGGCACTGATGATTGATACCGAGTTTTTCACAAATACTATCAACATCAATGTGCTGTTTTTTCGCTAATTGTATGTATTGTGAGATGGCAGGTATCGATGCTTGACCGAGGTTCTTATCTAAATTCTTATCTAAGTTAACATCTAAAAAAGTATCCAAACAACCTCCTAAAAAACTACTGCTAACTATAATTCAAAATCATCTTCACTTTTTAATGTCCAAATATGTCACCTTGACTGTCTTTTTTGGACATTTCGTGAAGAGCAACTACGTTTTATCATATTTGATATTGAAATAATAGCTGGATAGATAGATGAGACGTTGGAATGGTTGGGGGGATGAAAATACTTCTATGGAACTACCTAAAAGTGCGGGAGATTTTTTATCGCAGGTAGTAGGTAAAGGCAATTGCCTTAGTGACATTTCCCTTGAACATGTGATTAATAAAGTTCCGTGTTCACGGTTAACGACACCTCATGCATTAATTTCTGACGATAAAGAGCAACGTGTACGGCATGCAAAAGGGCAGTCATTGCCTGATTGGTTAGCAATGCGGGGTGGTGATGTTAACTGTTTTCCTGACGGTGTTTGTTTTCCGGAAAGTCGAGCACAAGTGGCTGAACTATTAAGCTACGCCAAAGAAAACAATATTACTTTGATCCCTTATGGTGGCGGTACTAGTGTTGCTGGGCACATTAATCCTAAGCAGTCAAAACAGCCTGTGGTCACCGTCAATATGACCCACATGAACCAGTTAATAGACTTAGATGAAAATAGCCAAATTGCTACATTTGGCGCTGGTACGCCAGGGCCTATGGTGGAAGCTCAATTATTAGCGCGGGGCTTTACCTTAGGACATTTTCCTCAATCATTTGAACTATCAACTATTGGTGGTTGGGTTGCTAGCCGCTCTAGTGGTCAGCAATCATTACGCTACGGTCGAATTGAACAAATGTATGCCGGAGGTAATATAGAAACCTTCGATGGCTCTCTTGATATTCCAACGTTCCCAGCATCGTCGGCAGGTCCTGATTTAAGAGAAATGTTATTAGGCTCAGAAGGTCGTTTTGGTATTATTACTGACGTAAAAGTACGAGTGAATAAAGTGGCAGAGCAGGAGTTATTCTCTGTCGTGTTTTTTCCTAGTTGGCAAATGGCGACTGAGTTTTGTCGCTCGGTGGTTCAACAACGCATTCCTTTATCTATGTTAAGAGTGAGTAATGCAATTGAAACACAAACTCAACTTAAGCTTGCCGGTCATGAAAGCGCTATTAAATGGCTAGAGCGCTATTTATCGTTACGTAGTGCTAAAGGTGAAAAGTGCATGTTAACGTTTGGTATTACCGGCAGTAAAATTCAAGTATCGTCCACTAGACGACAATTAAAACCTTTTATTCGGCAGTATCAAGGCTTAAGCACTGGTCAAATTCTAGGAAAAAAATGGCAAAACAATCGCTTTCGTACCCCATATTTACGCGAGGCACTTTGGCAGCAGGGGTATGTTGTTGATACGTTAGAAACAGCAACAGATTGGGGAAATGTTGATGCATTAATGAAAAAGATTGAAGAATCACTTAAGCATGCCTTAGCTGGAGAACAAGAAAAAGTACATGTTTTTACTCACCTTTCCCATGTTTATGCTCAAGGATGTAGCTTATATACCACTTATGTATTTCGAAATGCTAAAGGTTATGTTCAAACACTAGACCGTTGGAAGAAATTAAAACACAGTGCTAGTGAAACTATTGTAAATAATGGCGGCACCATTAGTCATCAACATGGTGTTGGTAAAGATCATGCCCCTTACTTACCGGTTGAAAAGGGTGAATTGGGTATGAAAGTCATTGATAAATTAGCACAACATTTTGACCCTGATAAGCGGCTAAACCCAGGTACACTATTAGATGACTAGTACCTTCGAAACTTTATCGACAGAAGTAACAATGACACGGCAACTGCGCATACAGCAAATAGCTGAGCAGCCTGAGTGGGATGTTATTATTGTAGGTGGAGGCATTACTGGTGCTGGTATTTTAAAACGTGCTAGCCAAATGAAGCTCAAAGTATTGCTACTTGAGCAAAAAGATTTTGCTTGGGGGAGCTCTAGTCGTTCATCGAAAATGGTACATGGCGGCTTGCGCTATATGGCTCAAGGTCAATTTAAACTCACCAGAGAATCAGTACGAGAGCGTCAGCGTTTACTTAGCGAAGCTCATCCTTTAGTTAATAAACAAAGCTTTGTCATGAGTCACTATCAAGGGCAGTTTCCTTGGCCTTGGCTATTTAATCAGTTACTCAATGTGTATGACTTTATTGCAGATATCAAACAGCACAAGTTTTGGCAAAAACAGAGTTACTTGTCATTAGTGCCCAAAGCTAAAGAACGTAAGTTGCTAGGTGGAACACAATTTTTTGATGCATTAACTGAAGATGCTCGTTTGGTACAACGCTTAATTCAAGAGTCGCTGCAACTTGGCGGGCAAGCAATAAATTACATTAAGGTTACAGGTTTAATTAATAATCAAGCAGGCGTATGTGGAGTAACTATTTCTACCGAAGAAGGCCGAGAAATTGAGGCCTCAAATAAAACTTTGAAAAGTAAAATGGTGATTAATGCCTGTGGTGCATGGACTAATGAGTTAACTGTTACTGAAAAACAGCATCAACAAAAAATGCGACCATTACGTGGTAGTCACCTTGTTATTGCTAACTGGCGTTTACCTGTTGCCAGTGTTATTTCGGTATTACATCCGATAGATAATAGGCCAGTACAAATTTATCCTTGGCAAAATGTGACGATTGTAGGCACCACGGATGTTGATCATGACGAAAACATTGAGCATGAAGCTCAAATTAGTCAGCAAGAGTTTGATTACTTGATGCAATGTATCAGCCATCAATTTCCTGATTTGCAAATTACTAAGCAAGATATTATTTCAACGTTTTCAGGCATACGACCTGTTATAGCTAGTGATGAGCGGTTGTCGGTATCTAAAGAAAAGCGAGACCATAGCTTAGTGCAAACCCCAGGACTTATTTCCGTTACCGGTGGGAAATTAACAACCTTTAGATTGATTGCTCAGCAAGTTACCACCTTGATAGCGAAAGCACTGAACTGTAATAAAGTTAATGAAGAGTTAGCAATGTTTAACCGTGCTGAGCAAAGCGCTTTTGCCAATATCTCCAAAGAGAATCAACAACAAATATCAGCATGTTATGGCGCTTTTTCATCAGTTTTTATCGCGCAAATGTCAACAGAACATAAACAAAATATTTTATATAGCCGTCATATTTGGGCTGAATTGATTTGGGCGGTTAAATACGAACAGGTTGTGCACCTTGATGATTTACTGTTACGCAGAACACGTATCGGTAATGTGCTTCCTGAAGGCGCAATTGCGCATATAGATAAAATTAAAGAGCTGTGTAGTGAATACCTAGTGTGGAATGAAGCTAAGTGGCAAGCAGAAATTACTCGTTATACTGATATTTGGCAGCGTCATTATGGCTTGCCTAAACCTAACGAAAGTTTAGAGTAAGATCATATGAATAATAGTGCTTCAGCAGAAAGCGACAAATTAATTCTGACCATTGATAATGGCACGCAGAGTGTTAGGGCGTTGCTTTTTGATTTGAAAGGTAACTTAGTGGCGAAAAGCCGCATTGAACTTGAAGCATATTTTTCAAAAAATCCTGGTTGGGCTGAGCAAGAAGCTGATTATTTCTGGAAAATGCTAATACAATGTTGTCAAAATTTGTGGCAACAACCCGAAGTTATTGCACAAAATTTGCGCGAAAAAATTTCGGCGGTTACGGTAACCACTCAACGTGGCACTGTAATTAATTTAGATAAACATGGTCGAGCATTACGTCCCGCTATTTTATGGTTAGATCAGCGACTTTGCCAAGATAACTCCCCTATGCCCTGGTATTGGCGGGTAGCTTTTACTTGTATTGGACAAACAAAGGTTGTTGATTATTTCCGTCGAAAATCTCAAGCAAACTGGCTAGCTCAACATGAGACGGACGTTTGGCGTGATACCGATAAGTTTTTATTACTTTCCGGTTTCTTAACCTACCAATTAACTGACCAATTTAAAGACTCTGTAGGCAGTATTGTTGCCTACCTTCCTTTTGATTACAAAAGGCAAAAATGGGCGAAAGCCAATGATTGGAAATGGCACGCTTTACCTGTTAAAGCATCTATGCTGCCCGAATTAGTAAAACCTGGTGAATTACTCGGAAATATTTCAGCCAAAGCCGCTGCTTTAATAGGCATTAAGCAAGGAACTCCATTAATTGCTTCTGCCTCAGACAAAGCTTGCGAAGTATTAGGCTCTGGTTGTATTACACCTGATACTGCGAGTTTAAGTTATGGTACAACAGCGACGATTAACACCAATAATGCCAAATATGTTGAGCCTCAAGCCTTTATTCCACCTTATCCCTCGGCAATGCCTAACCATTACAATAGTGAAGTGATGATTTATCGAGGTTTTTGGATGGTTAATTGGTTTAAACATGAGTTTGGTCAACATGAAATAAAAAAAGCAAAATATCTCGGTGTCAGTGCTGAAAGTTTATTTGATGAACTTGTTAAGCAAGTACCACCAGGTTCTATGGGCTTGATGTTACAACCTTATTGGTCTCCAGGACTTAAAAATCTTGAAGCCAAAGGAGCAATTATTGGTTTTGGTGATGTTCATACTCGTGCACATATTTACCGGTCCATTTTAGAGGGATTAGCGTATGCACTCAAAGAGGGAAAGGAAAGTTTGGAAAAACGGCAAGGGCAGAAAATATCTCGTTTAATTGTTTCTGGCGGCGGCTCTCAATCAGATGCTGCATTACAGTTAACCGCTGATATTTTTAATCTACCAACCCATCGGCCTCATACCTTTGAAACATCAGGATTAGGAGCGGCAATTAATGCGGCGGTTGGCAACGGATATTTTGCTAATTATCAACAAGCGATCAAAGCGATGACTCGCATAGATCAAACCTTTACCCCTGATGCTAAGAATGTCCGTTTATATGAACAACTTTATCAGCAGGTGTATCGAAGAATGTATCGTCAGCTAAAACCGATATATCAACAAATAAAAAAAATAACAGGTTATCCAGAATAACTTTTTTAATTATTTATCTAATTATAACAACAAGTAAACAGAGAGTAGGAAGGATCAAAATATGATTTATACCCGTCGTAAATTTATAAGAACGCTGGCTGTGAGTGCTGGTGTCGTCGTTAGCACAAGCTTAATTGGTTGTGGTAGCTCAGATAAAAAAGATCCAATGGTGTTACCTGAGCCGACTGAGCCAACTATTTCAGATGGTAGTCATTACTTTCCACAATCGGTTGCCTCAGGCGACCCGCTCGCTGACTCTGTAATTTTATGGACGCGTGTTGATAATAACTCTGGTGCCGATACAGCTTTAATGTTGCAAGTGGCAACGGATGAAAACTTTACTACGTTAGTTGTCGAAGAGTCATTTGATGCTTTAGCTTCATCAGACCATTGTTTAAAAATTCGCGTGACCGAACTGCAATCGGGTCAATATTACTACTATCGCTTTATTTATCAAAGTGACGGTAAAAATTACGCAAGCCGTATGGGACGTACTAAAACAGCCGCTGCGGTTGATAGCGATAGCAAAGTGAAGTTTGCCTTTGTATCGTGCCAAGATTATATCGGTCGTTATTTTAATAATTACTTATCGATTCTTGATAATGATGATATCGATTTTGTCATTCATTTGGGTGATTATATTTATGAAACAACTGGTGATGAATTATTTCAATCAACTGGTGGGGCACGCAGCATAGAATTTACTGATCAAGAAAATGTACTAAGCATTGGGGTAGGTGATAATGCTACACAATCGGCCAATAGCCTAGATAATTATCGCCAATTGTATAAAGTTTACCGTGGTGATGAGCTGATGCAACGAGTGCATGAGCGTTTTCCTATGATTGCTGTTTGGGATGATCATGAGTTCTCTGATGATAGTTGGGGGGATCATGCTACTTCATTAGACGGAGCGGCAGATGAACAACAAACCCAACGTAAGAAAAATTCTGAAATGGCGTACTTTGAATATATGCCAATCGATCACGAGCAACCGCATACTCAAGCGGAATTAGCTGCAGGTACAATGGGCATTGACGAAAGTCATTTATTTCCAAATACCCGAATTTATCGCGACTTTCAATTTGGCAAGCATTTACACTTAGCGATGACAGATTTTAGAACCAATCGCCCTGATCATATTTTACCTGAGGATGGTTTTCCGGCAAAAATTGAAATGGATCAATCAACCTTATCTGGTTTTTTACTCGCAGCGGGTATGCCTACAATACAAGTTGATGGAATTGTCAGCCAAATGTCGCCATATATTAATATTGATGGTGCGATGTTTGCTCCGTATAAAGCGGCCTTTCTAGAAGTGTTTACTGGTATGTATATGCAAGAGCTTATGGCACGCATTGATATGTCCCAAACTGATGCCTTAACTCAAGCACAACAACGAGCGTTTACAGCGGTACAAGGTAATTTAGCCACCACCTACCTAAACCAAGTACTTGCTGGAGCACAAGCAAGTTTACCAGCAGAGCATCCTATTCAGCAATTACCCGCATTACCTGAAGTTGGTGTTGAACAAGGTATTGCTTTTTATACTATGGGTAAAACCTCGTTATTTAACTTTTTAGGTAGTCGTTACCTTGTGGTTAAGGAGACCTTTGATATTTATGCAGGCTACAAAGAATTCTTGGCACAGCAGCAAGGTACATCGGTACAGGCAGGTTTTGATGCAGCACAAACCGCATGGCTTGAACAAACCTTTGCTACATCAACAAGCACTTGGAAAATGCTTGGCAGTTCAGTGACATTTACACCACTGGTTTTTGATTTATCAGCCAATCGAGCTGATACTGGTCTCAGCATACTTGAAGCGGTACTTAATTCTGAATCGGTACCTAGTGCATTGAAACAACGCTTTTATTTGGAAGCCGATCAATGGGATGGTTTCCCGCAATATAAATCATCATTTGTTGATAATGTATTAAGTCAATTTGGTGTGATCAGTTTAGGTGGTGATGTTCATAGTTGTTACGTTACTGAGCATAAGACGAATGCTGTTACTGGAAATAAGTCTTTCAATTTTACTACATCGTCAATCTCATCAGGAACTTTTGGCTCATTCTTAGAAAATGGTATGAATCAGTTATTATCGCAGGCAGGAGATATAGATCCACAAGTTGCACAATTACCTTATTATTTTGATACCTTAGTCAAAACTGCAACCAAGCGCGATGATATCAGTGATAATTTATCCTTTGCACGTATGTGGGAGCATGGTGTTGCTATTGTTGAAGTGGATGCAGAGCAAGTGTTAGTGAATTTTCATAATGTGGGTAGTGAGTTTCACAATGTTGATTCAGTGAGTCGTAGTTATTACGATGATGCTGAAAGCTTCCTTGATATGGTGCGCTTGTACAAGTTTAAGGTAGCTGGCGGAGAGCTAGAACAGTTAACCTAACGTATTAGCGATAATAAAAAATGCCAGCTATATGCTGGCATTTTTATGTTCAGGATGAACGGTATGTCGCGGTGCCATGGATGGCAAAGAGTGACGAATGTTCAGGATGAACGGTCATGTTTTTTGCTCCCGGCAAAACATAAGTACATGCATCCATGCAGGCAATATCGTGGTGCCATTGATAGCAAGGGCTGACGAATGTTTGAAAGGTTCGTCATTTAATGAGCAATGTTCAATAGTACCTAGTGAAACTCTTCACAGGCAATATAAGTATTCTCAATTAAGCTAGCAACAGTCATTGGGCCAACTCCGCCGGGAACTGGGGTGATAAAAGCAGCTTTTTCTATTGCTTGACTAAAACCTACATCACCAACAAGCTTACCGTTATCTAAACGATTGATACCAACATCAATAACTATAGCTCCTTCTTTTATCCACTCTCCAGGAATAAACTCTGGTTTACCCACTGCAACTACAAGTAGATCAGCATTGCGTACTTTGCCTTCTAAATCTTTAGTAAAGCGATGGGTTGTGGTAACTGTGCAACCCGCTAATAACAACTCTAAAGTCATCGGGCGGCCAACAATATTTGAAGCACCAACAACAACAGCTTCTAAGCCATGAGGTTTAACACCGGTTGATTCAATTAGTTCAATGATACCTTTAGGTGTACAAGGTCTTAACCCGGGTTGACGTAGCGCTAATTTACCGACGTTATTTGGGTGAAAGCCATCAACATCTTTTAATGGGTTGATATGCTCGATAATCAAGTTTGCATCTAAGCCTTCAGGTAATGGCAATTGGACTAAAATGCCATCAATAACATCATCGTTATTTAGTTGATCAATAAGAGTAAATAATTCATCTTGAGTCGTATTTGCTGGTAAGTCGTATGAGCGTGAAATAAAGCCTACTTCTTCACATGCTTTGCGCTTACTGCCAACATATACTTGAGAAGCAGGATCACAGCCAACTAATATAACAGCAAGGCCAGGAGCTCTTAAACCGTTTGCTAGCCGAGTGCTAACTTTTTCTTTGATGGACGTTCTGAGTTGTTGGGCGATAGCTTTGCCGTCAATAAGTGATGCAGTCATAATACCTAGAGTAATTCATTGTGGATAACAGGGGGATTTTCTCATAAATATGGGACTAGTTGTAGGTGCAAAGAGAATTAGTGATAGAACCAAATCGTCTTTATATAGTCGATTATAATACTTTGAGCTATTTGGGCTTATTTCATCGATATTTGCTTTTATTTTGTGCAATCAAGCTTGGGTTGTTGTAAAAGTAAGCGAACGTCGTTTTTTTTATAAAAAACGTTTGACGTGCAAGGAGCAACTAGGTAATATCCGCACCCGTTGAAAGCATGCTTGTTTTTGTATGTAATTAGATGGATGTCGGTGATTAGCGCAGCTTGGTAGCGCACTTGGTTTGGGTCCAAGGGGTCGCAAGTTCGAATCTTGCATCACCGACCACTTTTATTGTTAACTTGGATAAGTTGAGAATAAAACTACAAACTCTGTAGGCAATGTGCGCCCTTAGCTCAGCTGGATAGAGCAACGCCCTTCTAAGGCGTGGGTCGCAGGTTCGAATCCTGCAGGGCGTGCCATACTTACTAGTAAGTAGTAAAAAATTGATTATGGTGGCTATAGCTCAGTTGGTAGAGCCCCGGATTGTGATTCCGGTTGTCGTGGGTTCAAGTCCCATTAGCCACCCCATTTTTTATTGATTTATTATTAGTATAAAAAGAAAATTTTGTCGGTGATTAGCGCAGCTTGGTAGCGCACTTGGTTTGGGTCCAAGGGGTCGCAAGTTCGAATCTTGCATCACCGACCACTTTCTATCTAGTTCACACCTTTATGTTCATTCCTCTGTTTTTCATGTTTTTCATGTTTTTCCGATAGCACTCACTTTTTACATATCTTTAAAATTTATCTAAATATTTTTAACACTTTTTTCTTGATTTTATTAATATAATCCCCATTTTTTGTTTTGGCGCAAAAAAAAATCAACTATCTGCTCGACTCTTGCTAAAAGCATAGCTATAATTTTGCGTCATAATTTTTAATCTGAACATCGTTTATTCGGGTTTTCCGAGCTCAGCTAGCATTTGCTAAGGGCTGAGGGTAATAAGTAAATTTATTTATTACTCGCTATAGATAGATGCGTTATTGAAAGCGTATAAACGCTAAGTATTGAGGTAAGTAAATGCAAGTTTCAGTAGAGACTACACAAGGTTTGGAACGTCGATTAACTATTTCTGTTCCTGCAGAGAAAGTAGATGTTGAAGTTAAGAATCGTCTTCGCCATATTGCTAAGACACAACGTATCAACGGTTTCCGTCCTGGTAAAGTTCCAGCGTCAGTGATTCAAAAGCGTTACGGCCAATCAGTACGTCAAGAAGTTGCTGGTGAACTTATGCAACGCAATTTTGTTGATGCTATTGTTGCTGAAAAAATGAACCCTGCAGGTCGTCCTAATTTCGTTGCTAAAAGCAATGAAGATGGCAAAGCATTTGAATTTGAAGCTACATTTGAAATTTACCCTGAAGTTGCATTAAAAGACTTAGATAAAATTAAAGTTGAGCGCCCAGCGGTAGAAGTAACGGATAAAGACATTGATGAAATGTTTGTTACCTTACAAAATCAACACAAAACGTGGAAAGAAAACAAACGTAAAACTAAGAAAGGCGATAAATTAACTATCGATTTCTTAGGCCGTGTAGCTGGTGAAGAATTTGAAGGCGGCAAAGCAGAAGCTTTTGAATTAGAATTAGGCTCAGATCGTATGATCCCTGGTTTTGAAAAAGACATCATCGGCATGAAAGTTGGTGAAGAAAAGACTATCAGCGTTACTTTCCCTGAAGATTACCATGCTGAAAACCTTAAAGGTAAAGAAGCTGAATTTGATATCAAAGTAAATAAAACTGAAGGTCCAGCATTACCTAAAGTGGATGATGAGTTTGCTAAGTTATTTGGTGTTGAAGAAGGTGGTGTTGAAGCACTTCGTACTGAAGTAAGCAAAAACATGACGCGTGAATTAAATCAAGCGATTAAAACTAAAGTAAAAGAGCAAGTGATTGAAGGCTTACTTGAAGCTAACGAACTTGATTTACCAAGTGCATTAGTTGCACAAGAAGTTGATGTATTACGCCAACAAGCAATGCAACGTTTTGCTGGTCAAATGGATCCTAAAAACATGCCTGAGCTTCCAGCAGATATGTTTGAAGAGCAAGCTAAACGCCGCGTGAAAGTTGGTTTGTTACTTGGTGAAGTGATCAAAGTTAACGAATTAAAAGTTGACGAAGCAAAAGTGACTGAGTTAATTGAATCAGCAGCTTCAGCCTATGAAGATCCAGCAGAAGTTATTGAGTACTACAAAACTAATAAAGAAATGAATCAACAAATGCAAAATGTTGCTCTAGAAGAGCAAGCGGTTGATGTATTAGTGACTAGTGCAAAAGTAAAAGATAAGAAAACTAGCTTTCAAGATTTAATGAATCCTGAAGGTAAATAAGCTTTTTCATTGACATTAGCTTAAGCAATAGCTTAAATGGCTTGTATGGAAACATACAAGCCATTTTTATTTAAAAAGGATAGATAGTTGTTTACTTCTCATAATACTTCTCATGATTTAACCAGTACCACTGAAAGCGCATTGGTACCTATGGTTGTTGAACAAACGCCGAAGGGTGAACGTTCATACGATATTTATTCTCGTTTATTAAAAGAACGAGTGATTTTTTTATGTGGTCAAGTTGAAGATCACATGGCAAATCTTATTGTTGCACAGTTATTATTTTTGGAATCTGAAAGTCCAGAAAAAGATATCTTTCTTTATATCAACTCACCTGGTGGCTCAGTTACCGCAGGCATGGCGATATACGACACGATGAAATTTATTCGTCCAAATATTAGTACAGTTTGTATTGGTCAAGCAGCGAGTATGGGGGCTTTCTTATTATCCGCCGGTGAAAAAGGTAAGCGTTATTGTTTACCTAATGCACGAGTGATGATCCATCAACCATTGGGTGGCTTTCAAGGGCAAGCGTCAGATTTTGAAATTCATGCAAAAGAAATTCTTCATATTAAAGATAAGTTAAATCGTTTAATGGCAGACCATACTGGGCAGCCTTTAGATAAAGTATCGCAAGACACAGATAGAGATAACTTCTTAAGTGCGGAAAGTGCGGTTGAATATGGCTTAGTTGACTCCATATTAGAGAAAAGAATCGACAACTCGTGATAGTTTTTGACATCACACGTTGTTATCTGTGCGATTTATGAAATACTTAAGAGTAATAATGGTTAAATTTAAAAATTTAGAGGTACCGTATGACCGATATTAAAAAAGGTGACGGTGATAACGGCAAGTTATTGTATTGTTCTTTTTGTGGTAAAAGCCAGCACGAAGTACGTAAATTGATTGCAGGCCCTTCTGTTTTTATCTGTGATGAATGTGTTGAGCTATGTAACGACATTATTCGTGAAGAAATAAAAGAAATATCACCCAAAGAAGATAAAGAAAATTTACCATCTCCGATGGAAATAAGAGCCAATCTTGATGATTACGTTATTGGTCAAGAACACGCTAAGAAAGTATTGGCAGTAGCGGTTTATAATCATTATAAGCGCTTAAGAAATGGGGATTCTCATAATGGTATTGAATTAAGTAAAAGTAATATTTTACTGATTGGTCCAACCGGGAGTGGTAAAACCTTATTAGCTGAAACGTTAGCAAGATTATTAGATGTACCATTTACTATGGCTGATGCAACCACATTAACCGAAGCAGGTTATGTTGGTGAAGATGTTGAAAATATCATTCAAAAATTACTGCAAAAGTGTGATTATGATGTTGAAAAAGCACAGCGTGGTATTGTTTATATTGACGAAATTGATAAAATTTCACGTAAGTCTGATAACCCATCAATAACCCGTGATGTTTCAGGTGAAGGTGTACAACAAGCACTATTAAAACTTATCGAAGGTACTATTGCTTCAGTGCCTCCGCAAGGCGGACGTAAGCATCCTCAACAAGAATTTTTGCAAGTTGATACTTCTAAAATTCTCTTTATCTGTGGTGGAGCATTTGCCGGACTTGATAAAGTTATCGAGCGACGTTGTGATACAGGAACGGGTATTGGTTTTGGCGCAGAGGTAAAAGTAACTGATGCAGGAAAGTCATTAACAGAACGCTTTCAAGAAGTTGAACCTGAAGATTTAGTGAAATATGGTTTAATTCCTGAATTTATAGGCCGTTTGCCAGTAGTTGCTACGTTAACTGAGCTAGATGAAGACGCGCTAATACAAATATTGCAAGAGCCTAAAAATGCTTTAACTAAACAGTTTACTGCTTTGTTTGATATGGAAGATGTTGAACTAGAGTTTAGAAAAGACGCACTTTTAGCTATTGCTAATAAAGCGATGAACCGTAAAACGGGTGCTCGTGGTTTACGTTCTATTGTTGAAGCGGTATTACTTGATACTATGTATGAATTACCTTCAATGGAAAATGCTTGTAAAGTTGTTGTTGATGAAACAGTAATAAAAGGTGAGTCTAAACCTATTATTATTTATGAAACACCACAAGATAAAGCAGCATCTGATAGTTGATGATTTATAGTTAATAGTGAACTAAATAGATTAAATAATAAAAGGGTGCATAGGCACTCTTTTTTTATGTAAGTATTATAGCGAGTGAGACCATAGACTGTTCTTAGGCTTTCATCTTCACCCCGAACATGTATTCTGCACGCCATGCTATACGAGCAGGGTTTGCTAATAATTGAATACAAATTCAGCAATCAAGTTGATTTTCTACTACTTTGTATTGAAAGCGAAATGATTAGCCCCATATCATTTTAAATAAAACACCTCCAAATGATTATCGAGAGAGTAGCTAATGTCTGAAGAAGTAACTGACGTAACTAATATTGCAGAAATCCCCGTGCTAGCGTTACGTGATGTTGTTGTATATCCACAAATGGTTATTCCGCTATTTGTTGGTAGAGAAAAATCTATCCGATGTTTAGATATTGCGATGGAGCATGATAAACAGGTCTTTCTTGTTGCCCAAAAAGATGCCGCTGTTGATGATCCAATGGCTGATGATGTTTATACCACTGGCACAGTAGCGACTATTCTCCAGATGCTAAAACTACCTGATGGTACAGTAAAAGTATTAGTTGAAGGTGTTCGCCGAGCTGAAATAACTCAGTTTGTTGAAACCGAAGAGCATTTTACAGCTGATATTGAATTCCTCGAAGTTGATGATACTGCTGATGACAGCATTGAAATATTAGTTCGCTCAGCTATTTCTCAATTTGAAGGCTATGTAAAGCTCAATAAGAAAATTCCACCGGAAGTATTAACGTCTGTTGCTGGCATTGATGATGCAGAGCCTTTGGCTGACACAATGGCTGCTCATATGCCATTAAAGTTAGCTGATAAGCAGAAAGTTTTAGAGATTAAAAATGTTGCCCAGCGTTTAGAGTATTTAATGGCGTTGATGGAAGGTGAAATAGATTTACTGCAAGTTGAAAAGAAAATTCGTACCCGCGTTAAAAAGCAGATGGAAAAAAGTCAGCGTGAGTATTATTTAAATGAGCAAATGAAAGCGATTCAAAAAGAGCTTAATGAAGATGAAGAAACTCCTGATGAACTGGATGAAATAACTAAAGCAATTGAAGACGCGCAAATGCCCAGTGAGGCAAAAGATAAAACCTTAGCTGAACTGAAAAAGCTTAAAATGATGTCACCAATGTCAGCTGAGGCTACAGTTGTTAGAAGTTATATTGATTGGATGACTAGTGTACCTTGGAAGAAACGCAGTAAATTAAAGCGTAACTTAAAGCTAGCAGAAGAAGTGCTTGATAAAGATCATTATGGTTTAGATAAAGTAAAAGAGCGCATTCTTGAATATCTAGCCGTACAACAGCGTGTAAGTCAGCTCAAAGGGCCCATTTTATGTTTAGTTGGCCCTCCAGGGGTTGGTAAAACCTCATTAGGTCAATCTATAGCGAAATCAACAGGCCGTAAGTATGTGCGTATGGCATTAGGCGGCGTTAGAGATGAAGCGGAAATTCGTGGGCATCGCCGTACTTATATTGGTTCTCTGCCAGGCAAGCTTATCCAAAAAATAGCAAAAGTTGGTGTAAAGAACCCGCTGTTTTTATTAGATGAAATTGACAAGATGGCGTCAGATATGCGTGGCGATCCCGCTTCTGCTCTACTTGAAGTTTTAGATCCTGAGCAAAATAGCAGCTTTAATGATCATTATTTAGAAGTAGATTACGATTTATCTGATGTGATGTTTGTCGCTACATCTAACAGTATGGATATTCCTGGACCATTACTTGACAGAATGGAAGTGATCCGTTTATCGGGTTATACAGAAGATGAAAAACTCAATATTGCTAAACAGCATTTGTTGGACAAACAAATTGAACGAAATGGTTTAAAAGCTAAAGAAATAGCCATTGAAGATAGCGCGATTGTTGGCATCATTCGTTATTACACAAGAGAGGCTGGTGTTCGTAGTTTAGAGCGGGAAATCTCTAAGTTATGTCGTAAAGCGGTTAAGGCTATTTTACTTGATAAAACATTAAAGAAAGTGGTTATCAATCAAGACAACCTTGGAGATTTTTTAGGAGTGCAACGTTTTGATTATGGCAAAGCAGACGAAGAAAATCGCATTGGTTTAGTTACTGGCTTAGCATGGACTTCCGTTGGTGGAGAGTTATTGACCATAGAAACAGCTTCCGTTCCAGGTAAAGGTAAGCTTACCTATACTGGTTCTTTAGGTGATGTGATGCAAGAATCTATTCAAGCGGCTATGACAGTGGTGCGCAGCAGAGCTGAAGCTTTGAGAATAAATGCTGACTTTCATGAAAAACGTGATATCCATGTTCATGTACCTGAAGGGGCAACACCTAAAGATGGGCCAAGTGCTGGTGTTGGCATGTGCACGGCGCTAGTTTCTAGCTTAACTGGTAATCCAGTGAAAGCAGATGTTGCCATGACAGGGGAAATTACTTTACGTGGTGAAGTTTTACCTATTGGTGGTTTAAAAGAAAAACTACTTGCTGCACATCGTGGTGGTATTAAAACAGTGGTCATTCCAAAAGATAATGAACGTGATCTAAAGGAAATTCCTGATAATGTTAAGGCAGATTTGGCTATTCATCCGGTAAAATGGATTGAAGAGGTATTAGCAATTGCTTTAGAACACCCTGTAGAGAAATGGACCACAGCAAGTTAATTGAGTGAAAAATGGTGTTTTTTTAGCTAAATGAGATGAAAAAAGCAAAAAAAAGCAAAAAAAACTCAAAAAACTGCAATTAAGGCTTTTCAAACGCTGAAACTATGGTAAGTTAATGAAGCTTAAAGCGCTAGACCCCAATATACATAGGGGTTTAGGCAAAATAAAAAGAAATATCTTATTTTATGATTTCTTAAACTCAGTGCTTGATGTTCAAAAAAAAGCTAATTAAAAGCTTTTGCAGGACGCTAATAACAAAAGATAGCGCTGAATAATAACAATTGAAGGGGAATACACTGTGAATAAATCTCAATTAATCGAGAAAATTGCTGCTGGTGCGGACATTTCTAAAGCGGCTGCAGGTCGTGCATTAGATTCATTTATTGAAGCTGTAACAGAAGAATTAAAAAGTGGTGAGCAGGTTGCTCTAGTTGGTTTTGGTACTTTCTCAGTACGTGACCGTGCAGCTCGCACAGGTCGTAACCCTCAAACGGGTGCAACTATTGAAATCGCTGCGGCTAAAATCCCAGCATTTAAAGCTGGTAAAGCTTTAAAAGATGCATGTAACAACTAATCACAGTTATTACTAGTCTTAAAAAAAACCACCTCAGGGTGGTTTTTTTATACATAGATTATAAAAGAATAGTAACTATTTTAGTGATTATGGTCATCGGTACTTCAAGGTCGTTGGCACATCTGCTAAAATCGCGCGCAGTAGATAAATACACCTAAGTATTAAGAGAAAATAATGTTAGAAAATATAAGAGAAAAGTCTCAAGGACTGGTGGCAAAAGTCATTCTTGGTTTTATCATTTTAACCTTTGCCGTTGCTGGTATTGGTAGTTATAGCAATTCAGTTGATACATCAGTAGCTGAAGTGAATGGTGAGAAAATTTCCCAAGCTGATTTTGAAAAAGCATACCAAAATCAACGAAACCGAATGGTACAGCAATACGGCGATATGTTTGAGACGCTTTCAAATGACGCAAACTACATGGCTAATTTTCGTAACGGGGTGGTTGATAGCTTAATTGATCAGCGATTAATTGATCAAGCAACGGGCAACATGGCGATTCGTGTTTCTGATCAGCGCATTAAAAAAACTATTCGTGAAATGACAGAGTTTCAAGTTGACGGCGTTTTTGATAATAACCGTTACTTAGCACTTATTAATCAAGCGGGTTTTTATCAGTCTTCAGATTTTCGAGATTACCTTCGTGTGGAAATGACTCGTAGACAATTAAACCAAGCCTTGGTTAGTACTGCATTTGACTTACCTTATCAAAGTGAGCAATTGAACGCGTTGCAAAGTCAAAAACGTGATATTCGCTTTGCTAATATTTCAGTGGAGCAGTTTAAAAATGACATTGAAATAGCTGATAGTGAAATTAATGATTTTTACTTAGCCAATCAAGCACGCTTTGAAAACCAAGAAAAAGTGAAAGTAGACTACATTACGTTAGATGTAAATGATATTGCATCTAGCATCGAAGTGAGCGATGCAGATATTGAAACCTACTATCAAGAAAATATAATAAACTTTCGTCAAGAAGAGCAACGTCGCCTTTCTCATATTTTAATTGAGATTGGTGAAGATGAAGTTGTAGCTAAGAGTCAAATCGATGAAATCCTTGCTAAGTTAAATAATGGTGAAGACTTTGCAACCTTAGCCAAAGAGCTTTCTGCAGATACATTCAGTGGTGAAAATGGCGGTGATATTGAGTGGTTTGAACGTGGTTTATCTGGGCAAACGTTTGATGATGCTGTTGATGCTTTAGTTGAAGTTAATGCTATTAGTGATGTCGTACGAACAGAAGCAGGTTTTCACATTATTAAACTCACTGAATTAAAAGCTGAGCAAGTGAAGTTATTAGCAGATGTTAAAGATGAATTAACCGCAACTGTGAGTATGCAAAAAGCGCAAGATAAGTTTTTTGAACTACAGCAGGAAATGGCTCGTTTGAGCTTTGAATTTCCAGATAGTTTAGAAGATGCAGCAGAAGGCATTGGCAGTGAAGTTAAAACTTCAGATTGGATATCTCGTTTTGGTAATGCTCAGCCATTTGATAATGCCAAGGTTATTGAAGAAGCATTTTCAGATATGATTGTTCATGAACAACAAAATTCAGATCTTATTGAAGTTAATGATTCTCTAGCTGTTGTATTGAGAATTAATGAATATCAATCGGCAAAAGTTAAACCTTTAGCTGAAGTGTCAGACGAAATTAAGCGCTCATTAGTTGCACAAAAAGCGAGTGAAAAAGCACGTTTAGTTGCCGATGAATTATTAATTGCATTTAAAGCAGGAAACGATATTACTGAGCAATTAGCAGCTAATGGTGCTGTTTTTGAAGTTAAAGCTGATATTGCTCGTTATGGCGCTGATGTAGACGCAAGCTTAGTTCAAGAAGCATTTAAACTGCCACACCCTAAAGATGATGCTATTTCTGCAACAACAATTACTTTAAATAACGGTGATTTAGCTTTATTAGAAGTTCAAGCGGTTAAATCAGGAGATAGTGCTGTTAACCCAAGTCTTGCAGGACAAATTCAGTCCAAACTTTCTCAAGACTCCTATCAAAGTTTTGTTCAGTCTTTACGTAAAGATGCAACGATAACCCGTCGTACCTTAACGGCTTCAACTAACCAATAGTTAAAGCAAAATTATCTTGAATGAAAGGCTGCTCTTGCAGCCTTTTTTATACATGGAATATGAAAAATTATTTATGAAGTAATTGAAAGCGTTGGTTCATGATCAATTTCTTAGTATATTTATGTTCAGGTTTACTTAATACTTCTACGGTTTTCCCCACCTCTACTACTTGTCCTTGACATAACACCATCATGTCATCACTAAAATGTCTAACTATGCCTAAGTTGTGAGAAATGAGAATAAATGCTAATCCCATCTGTTGCTGTAAATCGAGTAATAGATTGACCATTTGAGAACGTAAAGAGGGATCTAGCGCAGCAAGTGCTTCATCAAGAATAATCACTTGAGGTTTTAAAATAATAGCTCTAGCTAATGAGATGCGCTGTTTTTGTCCACCTGAAAACATATGAGGATAAAAGCTCATATGATCACCTAGCAAGCCTACTTTTTGTAAAGTTTCTCTGATCAACACACTACGCTGTGCTTCATTTAAGTCAGTATTTAAATGAAGCGGCTCATCTAATAATTGATGAATCGTTAAACTGGGATTCAATGTGGTACCAGAGTCTTGAAAAATCATTCTAATATGCTGGCAACGTTGCTTAAAGTTCCCATGGTGAAGGGTTTGACCATTAAGCTTAATTTTACCTGTGGTTGGATTTTCAGCGCCAACAAGTAATTTTGCTAATGTTGATTTTCCTGAGCCAGTTTCGCCAACAATAGCTAATGTTTTGTGTGCTTTTATTTCAAAAGAAATAGGATCAAGCGCGGTGATCATTTTTCGATTAAACCAGAATCCTGCAGTCTCATATGATTTACTCAAATTACTCACTTGTAGTAATGCACTCATCTTAATAACTGTCCTTTAATGAATAATGACAACTAACTTGATGTCCATGATAGTTTTTTACTTTCGGGGCTTGTACACAAGCTTTTTGGGCTCTAGGGCACCTAGGTCCAAGGCGACAACCGATCGGTAAATGTTGCAGGATAGGAATACTACCTGGTAATGTCATTAAACGAGACTTTACAGGTATTTGACTATTTGCTTTAGGGCTACTATCAACAAGCGCTCTAGTATATGGATGGAAAGGTTGATCAAAAATATGCTTAGTCGTACCAGCTTCAACAAATTGTCCACTGTACATAACGGTAATAGTATTGGTCCAGTGAGTTACATTTTCTAAATCATGACTGATCAACAATATCGACATGTTTTTAAGTTGATTTAAACTGGCTAACAGTCGAAAAATTTGCCCTTGATTTGTACTTTCCATGGCAGCAGTTGGTTCATCAGCAATTAAGAGTAAAGGTCGTTTTGCTAAGGCCATAGCAATCATTACTCGCTGGCATAAGGCTTCGGTTAATTGATGAGGGTAACTTTTTGTGCAAAGTTCATGGTTCTTTATCCCCACTTTATGTAATAACTTGGCAGCAGCAAGTTTACGTTGTTGTCTTTTTTGCCAAAAATAACCAGAAAGTTGTTCATTATCAACAGCTTCTTCAAGTTGCTCGCCAATTGTTGTGGTTGGATCTAAGCAAGCCATAGGCTCTTGGAAAATCATCGCGACATCTTTGGATATCACTGCTTTACGTTCTTCAATAGATAAGCGCATTAAATCAATTCCGCGCCAATGAAATCTATCTGCATCAACTCGCCAACGTTCGTCTAACACTCCAATAATAGCTTGAGCAAGTAATGACTTGCCCGATCCTGATTCACCAACTAAACCTCTTACTTCACCTTCTTTGATGGTTAAACTCACTCGATCAACCGCTAAAATAGGGTTGTTAGCAGATAGAAGTTCAATGGACAAATTTCTTATATCAAGTAAGTTCATTAGCTTTCCTTGCGCAATTTAAGTGCATGACGCATGCCTTCACCAACTAAGTTCGTGGCAACAACTGAAAACAAAATGGCTAAACCAGGTAAATAAACAGTCCATGGAGCGATATAGAAATTATCAATACCTGTGGCGAGCATTGCCCCCCACTCAGGCATAGGTATCGGAGCGCCTAAGCCTAAAAAACCGAGTGCTGCTATATCTAATATTGCTGCTGATTGAGCAAGGGTTGCTTGAGCAATAATTTTCTCAATAATATTCGGAAAAATTGAATAATAAAGAATACGAAGAGAGCCTGCACCGTCTAGCTTTGATGCCAGTACATAGTCTTTAGCAAATTCTTCTTTCACCGCATTACGTGTTATATGAATAAACTGTGGGATCAATACTATAACGATGGCCCATAAGGTATTACTTAACCCAGGCCCTAAAATTGCGACTATAACAATAGCCATAAGTAACGATGGAATTGAAAGAACAACATCAAGAAAATGATTGAGGAAGCTAGACTTAAGCCCTTTAGTTAATGCGGAAAAGGAGCCAATGATAACACCAATAACTAAGGATATGAGTACAACAATAAAGCTTAAACCAAAAGTTAATGATGTTCCATGCATTAGCCTTGAAAGCATATCTCGACCTAAATTGTCTGTGCCTAATAAATAACTAATGTCACCATTTACATGCCAAGCTGGAGGTAAAAGAATACTGTCTAAGTGATTTTCAATGGTATTATAAGGAGTAATGAATGGGGCGAAAACGGCTAAGATAATCAAAAATAGAAAACAGCCAAAACCGATCATGACAATAGGCGTCTGCCGGAAATTAACCCATAGTTGCATTATTGGTGAAGGAAACTCTTCTTCTTGATAAATTTTATCGCGAGCCATATCGTGCCTCTCTGGCAAGTGGGTTTAAAGCGGCATAAATAAAGTCGATAAAAATATGGACTAAAAAGATGTATGCGGAAAGTGCTAATAAACCACCTTGTATTGCTGTGTAATCACGCTGAGATATACTTTCTATTAACCAACGTCCTATGCCCGGCCAGCTAAATATAACTTCAGTAACCATGGCTAAGGTTACTAAATTCGCAAACTGTAAACCTATATCTCTGATCACTTGTACCATGGCATTACGAATTGCATGACGATAGATGATTTGTTTAAAAGTAAGCCCTTTTGCCATGGCAGCTTTGATGTAGTGGGTATCTAAAACATTCATCATAGCGGTTCGAGCTAAGCGAATGAAAATAGTTGCGGGCGCTAAGGCTATAACACATGCGGGTAATAATATATGGATACTTGCATCTTGAAACGCTTGCCATTTGTATGAACTTTCACTAAGTAATATATCTATGAATTGTATGCCAGTAACTTGCTTAATTTCATATAACAAACTGAGCTGTCCCGCAGAGGGAAGCCAACCAAGTTGTATTGAAAACGTTAATATGGCTAATAAGCCTAACCAAAAGATAGGAATTGAATACCCAATCATTGCAAAAGAGAGAATAGCGTTATCAGCTAATTTTCTATGATTGACGGCAGCAAGAAAGCCCACAGGAATTCCCACTAACATTGCGATGAGCAAGGCAACAATCGTAAGTTCAATTGTTGCGGGTAACTGGGCTAATATTTCATGGCTAATCGAACGTTGGCTCGTGATAGATAAACCTAATTCGCCATTAAATAAATGTTGGATATAAAGCCAGTATTGATTGATTATTGAGCTGTTTTTTCCATATTCTAAAGCAATCAACTCAAGCTGTTCCGCGGTGGCATTAGTTGCACCTGAAATATTAATTATTTGTTCGCCAGGAAATAAGAAGCTTAAGCTAAATGATAATATTGTTAGTAGCAGCATGGTGAATATAAATAGGTTTAGTCTTCTTATAGTGAATATTAACATTTAGTTTTTACTCACTTTAGAAAAGTCTATGCCGCCATAAGTATTGAGGATTTTCCCTTTAACATTGCTTGCTCTTGCTTGAAAGCGTTTAGAATGCGCTATAGGAAATAAAGGCAGCTCTGCTGATATTTGTTGCAATGCATGAAGATAAAATGCTTTTCGTTGTTTAATGTTTGTAGTCTGTAGCGCTTGGTGAATAATATTATCGTAGCTTTTATCGCACCAAAAAGTTCTATTACTGTTAGTTGCAGCAGATGCGCAACTGAGTAGAGGAGTAAAAAAATTATCAGGGTCGGGATGATCTGCAGACCAACCAAGCAATACGGCATGATGTTCACCCTGAGCAAGTAGCCTTAGGAATGTGGTCCATTCATAGTCTTTAATAATATTAACTGTTATGCCTATTTTCTTTAAATCAGCTTGGATAAGCTTTGCCATAGTAACTGCGTCAGGGTTATAGGCACGTTGCACCGGCATCGCCCATAAATCCATGGTAAAACCATCTTCAAATCCAGCTCGTTGCAATAGTTTTTTAGCTTTTGTTATGGAGTAATCAATGGTTGGTACTGAGTCATTATATGCCCATGAGGTATTAGGGATAATAGTGGTTGCTTCCTCTGCGCCATCTAAATAAATGGTATCAAGAATAGCTTGTTTATTTATTGCATGGGCAACCGCTTTTCTGACGAGTTTATTATCAAAAGGAGGATTTTTAGTATTAAAGCCCATGTAGCCAACATTAAGTGCCGTCACGTCGTCTAATAATAGGTCCGATCTTTCTGCTATTTTTTTATGTGCGATTGGGTAGGCAATTACATCACATTCACCAGCAAGTAATTTAGTTAACCTCCCTATATCGCTAGGGGTAATATCAAAAATCAATTGCTCTAATGCTGTTTTTTCATTCCAATATTCTGGATGAGGGGCATAACGAATAAAAGAACCAGTTCTATATTCCTTTAATTTAAAAGGGCCTGTACCAATAGGGCTATTATCCATTTGTGAGATAGCATCTTGCTTTATTAATTGTTCCGCATATTCCTTGGATAAAATAATCGCAAAATCAGTTGCTAAATTAACTAACAAAGAACTATCTGCCCGGGTTAATTTAAAGCGAACGGTATAATCATTAATTTTCTCAATACTATCTATTAAGCTACTAAATTCAACACTTTGAAAAAAAGGATAATTCCCACCAGAGATATGATGAAATAAATGTTCTTGGTTAATAATTCGATTAAAGCTAAAAAGCACATCATCGGCATTAAAAAAGCGGGTAGGCTTAAAGAAATCTGTGTGATGAAAGCTGACGTTTTTTCTTAAATAAAACGTTATCATTTTACCATCACGTGTTACATGCCACGACTTTGCTAATGAAGGAATGGGGCTGTTGGTTGTTGAATCTAACACAATTAACTGGTTATATAATTGTTTTGATGTTGCATCAATAGTGACACCCGAGGTCACTGTTTGTGGGTTAAAGCTTTCTGGCGCCCCCTCGCTACAATAAATAATACTCTTAGTACTTAAAGAGGCTTTGTTTTCATTGTTACAAGCAGTTAAAACGAAAAAACACAGGATGAAAGTAAAGTGTTTTATCATTGTATTAAAACTGCACAAGGTTAAGTTAACCATTTTATTCTTCTTCAATAGCACTGCTTTCAAGTAAGTTGTATTTTTTCAAGTAGCCTCTTAATTGATGATAGGTTAACTCTAATGCTTCTGCAGTTTTCTTTTGATTATATTGACAATTTTCTAATGCCGATTTAATTAAATCTACTTCGTAAGTTTGCGAAAGCGATTTTAACGATAATGGGAAATCAAAAGATTGTTTGGCTAATAAAGGTTTTGTTTCTACTGCTTTTACAACTTCAGTAGGTTGAGCTTGCTTTTCTTTTGGTAAGCTAGTGACAATTCTATCTTGTGTTTTAATGCGTTGAGAAGGTCGGTAAGGGGAGTCAAAAGGATCAATAACTAAGTCATGCACAGGTAAATGTGGATTATTAGATCGATAAACACTGCGCTCAACCACATTCTTTAGCTCACGAATATTACCAGGCCAGTCATAATCAAGCATGGAACGCTTGGCTTTTTCAGTAAAACCACTAAACAACTCAAACTCAAGTTCACGTGCCATGTTAATCGCAAAGCTTTCCGCGAGCACCATAATATCTTCTAAGCGTTCTCTTAAAGGAGGTAAAGTAATAACGTCAAAAGCTAACCTATCTAATAAATCAGCTCTAAATTCTCCGCAGTCAGCCATTGATGGTAAATCTTCATTAGTTGCTGCAATTAAGCGTGCATTGGTCTTAATGGTTCTTGAACCACCGACACGCTCAAATTCACCGTATTCTACAACACGAAGTAGTTTTTCTTGGATCATGCCTGAAGTATTGGCTATTTCATCAAGGAATAGGGTACCTTTATCCGCACGTTCAAAACGCCCTTCATGACGCTTAGTTGCACCAGTGAATGCGCCGCTATCATAACCAAATAACTCTGTTTCTAATAAATTCTCGTTTAAGGCAGCACAATTTAATTTTAGATAGTTTTGATCCCAACGTTTTGATAGATAATGCAATCGAGCGGCAACTAATTCTTTACCTGTGCCACGTTCACCTATAATGAGTACTGGTTTGCTTAATGGTGCTATCTGAGAAATCTGTTCTAAAACTTCTAAAAAATTATTCGATTGACCAATAAGATTATCTTGTTGATTAAAGCGTGACATTGCAGACCTAATAATTGGTTTATTTCGCTAACAAATAGTGTATTTTATTAAACACTAGGTTGAAAGCCTTTTTTCAATATAAAATAAAACTATGTAAAACAATGGTGTATCATTTAATTTCAACTTGGCGTAAAAAGTGAATAAAGATAAAGCGAGTACAGAAGAATAGTACAGAGCCATATTTAAAATTTTAACCATGTAAGAGGAAGTTGTTATGGGTGTTTTTTCGAGATTTACAGATATAATTAATTCTAATATCAATAGCTTATTAGATAAAGCTGAAGATCCAGCAAAAATGGTTCGTTTGATCATTCAAGAAATGGAAGATACCTTGGTCGAAGTTCGTTCTTCTTCAGCTAAAACTTTAGCTGATAAAAAAGAATTATCTCGTCAAGTGCAACGTTTTGATAAAGACGCACAGCAATGGCAAGAGAAAGCAGAACTTGCGTTAAGCAAAGGACGTGAAGATTTAGCAAAAGCAGCTTTGTTAGAAAAGAAAAAATGTGCAGAAAGTGCAAAAGCAATGACTGAAGAGTTGTCTCACATTGATGATCACATTAGTAAGTTACAAGATGAAATTTCTCAACTACAAGAAAAACTAGCTGACGCTAAAGCTCGTCAAAAAGCGATTATTATGCGAGAAAAAACAGCTAGCTCACGTTTAAAAGTGAAAAAGAATATTGATAGTGATCGAGTTAATGATGCGCTAAGTAGATTTGACCAATATGAACGAAAAATTGATGATATTGAAGCGCAAGTGGAATCATATGACATTGGCAGTAAGTCATTAGCAGATGAAATTGCTGATTTAGCATCAGATGAAAATGTTGATGATGAATTAGCCCAATTAAAAGCTAAAATGAAAACAGATAAAAAATCTAAGTAAGCTTTAATTGTATAGTGTCAGTTTGTCATAGGTAAGGAGAAGTATTGTGGAAGAGATTATCGTAGCCCCCGTTATCATATTTATGTTAGTTGTTGCGCCTATTTGGTTGATATTGCATTACCGTAGTAAGCGTCAAATCAGCCAAGGCTTTAGTGAAGAAGAATATATTCAGTTGTCCGAACTCTCTGAACTTGCAGATAAAATGGCAGATAGAATTAAAACCTTAGAAGCGATTCTTGATGCGGAGACGCCTGACTGGAGGAATAAAGTATGACTAGTAAACGCCGTGGTGAGCTATATCGTAATCCAAGCGAAGGAAAAATAGCTGGCGTTTGTGCAGGGATTGCAAACTACTTTGGATGGGAAACATGGTTAGTGCGAATCTTGGTTGTTTCAGGTGTCTTACTAGGTATGGGTTGGTTTATTGTTATTTACATTGCCGCTTGGTTTATTTTAGATAAAAAATCAGGTACAACAGAAAAGTTTTCCCGTAAGAGTAAGAAGAATAAAGCAAAAACGAATGTTGATAGCAATGGCTTTTCAACAGAGTCGATTAAAGTAAAATCTCGTATTTGGCAAGCAGGAGAACCACCGAAACAAGCGTTCCATGATATTCGTAAGAAGTATAAAACGCTGGAACGAGAATTAAGGTTAATTGAGCATTATGTTACTTCGCCTGAATTCACTGTTTCAAGAGAAATCAATAAGTTATAATTTTATTTCCAGTCAATAATTAAAGCGACATTAGTCGCTTTTTTTATACATGGGTGTATTTTAAGCTTTCTTTTTAAAACAAAAGCTAATTACTTTCGCCCATGGAGGCATGTTGTAGATACTTATGGCAAAGGCGACGATGTATTGATGTTAAAAGAAAAATTTAACTAACTTCAGCCCTGTTAACTTTTTGTCAAAGTCGCTACCATGGGGATTATTAAATTTAAAGAAATAGTCTCAACTATTTGAAAACTCGTCGGTAAAAACTCATATAAGACTTATGGCATTATTAAACAAAGCGCAATTAGATAAACTTAAACAAAAAGCAGGGGACTTGCTTAACCGTACGATTGATCAACATATCAATTTAGCGGTTACTGGTTTAAGTCGTAGTGGTAAAACGGCTTTTATAACTTCATTAGTAAATCAGCTGCTAAATGAGAACAGTCAATCTCAACTAGATTTTTTTGATTCAGTACATCAAGGACGTTTCATTGCGGCTAAGCGGGTACCACAAAAAAACTTACATATTGGTCGTTTTGAATTTGAAAAATCGATGTCAGCTTTCTCTCTCTCCCCTCCACAATGGCCAGAGCCAACCAATGGCATCAGTGAATTGCGTTTAGCTATAAGGTATCAACCACAAGATTCATTGCTAAAGTACGCGACAGACAGTGCGACATTATATATTGATATAACGGATTATCCGGGGGAATGGTTACTTGATTTACCCATAATGAATCAAACCTATGAAGAGTGGAGTGAGTTTACTTTAAACTTACTTAAAGAAAATCCTAGGGCTGAACTGTCAGCTTCCTTTATAGATAAAATTAATGGAATAGATCCCTTTGAGCCGGTTGATGAACAGAAACTAGCAGATTTAGCAAAAGAATATACTGAATTATTACAGAGCTTTCGTTATAAGCTTGGTTTGTCAGTGATCCAGCCAGGACGTTTTATATTGCCTGGAGAGCTTGCTGATGCACCTATATTACAATTCGTTCCTTTTACTAACTTTGATAAAATAGACAGAAATGCCTATCAAAATGCAGGCGATGATACTTTCATTGGTATGCTAAGAGCACGATATATTGAATATAAAGAGCGTGTCGTGCGAAAGTTTTATAAGGAACATTTCGTTAACTTTGATCGACAAATTGTTTTAGCTGATTGTTTAACGCCACTAAATAATGGTCCTGAAAGTTTTGCTGATTTGCAAACGGCAATTAACATGATTATGGAAAGTTTCAGTTATGGGCAATCTAGCTTATTTTCACGTTTGTTATCCCCTAAAATAGATAAAATTTTATTTGCTGCGACTAAAGCTGATCATGTAACACCGGAGCAGCATAGTCATTTGGTTTCATTACTAAATCAAATGGTTTATCAAACTAAACACCAGCTTAATTACGACGAAATAGAGATGAAAACCTTAGCTATTGCTTCCGTTAAAGCAAGTAAGGCAGGGAAGGGCAAACATCAAGGGCAAGATATTCCTGTTATTCAAGGACATCGACTTACAGATAATAAATTAATTACTTTGTTTCCTGGTGCAGTTCCAGCTAAGTTACCAATGAAAGAGTATTGGCAAGACCATCATTTTAATTACCATGGTTTTTCACCTTTAGAGAGCGTAGAAAAACATGAGTCTTTACCTCATTTACGTATGGATCAGGTATTGCAATTTTTGTTGGGAGATAAAATCAAATGAGTGAAGTTAAAGAAAAATATCAGCAACAAATTTTATTTGATGAAGTTGAAATAGATAAAGACAAAGAAAATTTACCTCAGTTTCAAGAGCAAGTCGTTTTAGATAATGAAACCTGGCAAGAGTCCGATTTAATTGATGTTGAGCAGGTAGTTGAAGCATCAAATACTAAAAAGCCAAGTTGGTTATGGCGATCAGCGCTAGGTGTATTTTCAGTATTAATTGTTATTGAAACCGTTGAGTTTTTTATTGCAGGTTTTAACCAGTCCCCAATTATCGCGAGTTTATATGGAGGGTTGCTTTTTATACTATCAATGATCGCAGGTAAAACACTTTTTCGTGAGTTGAGAGGGTTAAGACAATTTAAAAACAGAGAACAAATTAAAGTCGCTGTTGCTGATATTTATCAAGAAAAAAGCACGCGCAGTGCAAATGAAATTTGCGAGAAAATTGCTAAGCAACTGCCTTGCGATACACAAGTTGACCAGGAATCGCTCTGGTCGGATGAATCTGAACATGCACTAAATGATAAAGAATTGCTTGAACTATTCTCTCGACAGGTATTAAGTAAGGTTGATCAAAAAGCGTTAGATAAAATTAGTAAGTTTTCAACTGAAGCCGTTGTTCTTGTTGCGCTGAGTCCTATTGCTATTGTTGATATGCTATTAATGTTGTGGCGAAACCTTAAAATGGTTGATGAAATAGCTAATTTATATGGTTTAAGATTAAGCTATTGGAGTCGAATTAAGCTGATTAAACAGGTTTTTGTAAACATGGTTTATGCGGGGGCGACCGAGCTTATTGCTGATGTTGGTGCTGAGCTCATTGGTGCCGATTTATTAGGAAAGCTTTCAGCGCGTTTAGCTCAAGGATTAGGAGCTGGTATGTTAACAGCCCGACTGGGTTTAAAAACTATGCATTTATGCCGTCCGATACCTTTTGATAAAGATGCACCTAAATTAAAAGACGTGCGTAAAAAACTACTCAGCCAGATTAAAAGCTTAACAGAGCGCTCATCTCAAAGTAAATAATAGTTTCCACATTACATTAATATAAGTGATTATTAGCGGCATAAAATTGCAGAAATGCAATGCTGTTTAAATGATTATCAATGGAGTTGTTTGTAGTTGCTTGATATTAAAGGTTTAATTCCTGTTGTGAATGTTTTTGTAAAGAAAATACTACGACATTCAGATGCTGTATGAAAAATAGCCGTTTATAATTTGGTGAACAACTCTCGCTTCTGACATAAGATGAATGCAATTAAAGTAGCTAAGGCTACCTGCTCATTCGATAATTTCATAACTCGGAACTACCATGAATAATGATATGGCTAGCTGAGTTAATTAGCGAATGAGTTTTTATGAAGGTCAGACACATGGCAAAAGCGACAAACTACATTTCTAAAGTTCCAGATGAACAGGGCTTTATCGAGTGGTCAAATGAAGAAAATCAAATTTGGAACGAGTTAATTACCCGCCAACTTAAAAATATTAAACAAACGGCATGTAATGAATATCTAGCAGGTTTAGAAAAAGTAAACTTTTCAGAAGATCGTATCCCGCAATTAAATGAAGTCAGCGATGTATTAAAAGCTACAACGGGTTGGCAATGTGAACCTGTGCCAGCATTAATTGGATTTGGTCAGTTCTTTAAATTATTATCAGAAAAGAAATTCCCTGTGGCGACTTTTATTCGCTCCAGAGAGGAGATGGATTATTTACAAGAACCAGACATTTTTCATGAGTTATTTGGTCACTGTCCATTGCTAACTAATCCTTCATTTGCTAATTATACTGAAGCATATGGGAAAATGGGCTTACAAGCGAGCAAAGAGGAACGAGTATTTTTAGCTCGTTTGTACTGGTTCACTGTTGAGTTTGGTTTGTTAGATACGGCAGATGGGTTAAGAGTTTATGGTGGTGGTATTATTTCTTCACCAAGTGAAACTGAATATGCTTTATATGATGAAACCGTTGAACGTAGCTCATTAAGTGCCTCAAATATTCTTGATGTGTTAAGAACGCCATATCGTATCGATATCATACAGCCGCAATATTATATGTTAAAGCAAGTGAGTGATTTAGATAAAATCAGAGAATTTGAAATTGAAGAAATAATGGATTTAGTTAAGCAGGCCAGAGAATTAGGGTTGTTTGAAGCTAAATTTCCACCTAAAGAATCTAAAAAAGCAAGTTAAGGAATTATTATGACATCTCAATTATCGGCTCAGCAGTGTGAGTCATGCCATGTTGATGCACCTAAAGTAAGCGATGAAGAACTGCAAGAACTTATGTCGCAAATACCTGATTGGGTCCCTGAAGTTCGTGATGGTATTATGATGCTTGAACGTGTGTATAAGTTTAAAAATTATAAATTAGCTTGGGCATTTGCCAATAAAGTATCTGAATTAGCCGAAGTTGAATTTCATCACCCTGCTATTTTATTGGAATGGGGTAAAGTCACAGTGACTTGGTGGAGCCATGCAATTAAAGGCTTGCATAAGAATGATTTTATTTGTGCAGCTAAAACTGACAAACTCTTGTAATACTCTTTTACATTTATTAATAGAAGCTCCCTAGGTTAGGGGGCTTTTTTTTGTTGTACAAATTAGTTTACAATGGACTTTTAGATATTTCTGTTTAAAGAGGTTTACACATGCGTTTGGAAATTGGTTGTCATGACAGAGTCGGTATTGCAAAAGAAGTCTTAGGTATTTTTGTTGAGCGCCAAATAGACCTGCGTGGTATCGAATTAAAGCAGCCAGGTAAAATATTCATTAACATTCCAGATCTTGAGTTTAGTGAATTACAAACATGTATGCCTCAATTGAGATTAATCGAAGGTGTTCTTGATGTTAAAACAACGCCTTATATGCCTTCTGAGCGAGAGCGTAATGAATTATCAACACTAATTAAAACGTTTCCAGATCCGTTTATTTCTATTGATGCCAAAGGTAATATCCGCATTATTAATAATGTTACTGCTAATATTATGGGAACGGATGAGAAAAGTATTATTGGTGAACATGTAAGCTTATGGTTAAAAGGCTTTAACTTTAATCGCTGGCTTGATGGTGATGAAGTATTAGCGCAAACAAGGCGTCTTAAATTTATCGATGATGACTATGTTGCCGACATTATGCCAATTCATGTTTCTGATAATACGGGATCAGCTATTTTAGCTGGTGCGGTGTTGATTTTAAAATCTGAAGCTAGGCTAGGGCAACAAATTAGTGCCTTTAAACAGGCAAATGAAAATAACTTTGCCGGAATTCAAGCAAGTAGCGGTGCAATGCGTAAAGTCATTCGTGAAGCAAAACGTATGGCATTACTTGACTCTTCTATGCTTATTGTTGGTGAAACAGGTACAGGCAAAGAACTGCTTGCTCATGCTTGCCACGCGGCAAGTGATCGCAGAGAAAAACCTTTTATGACGTTGAACTGTGCTTCTTTACCTGATGATGCTGCTGAAACAGAATTATTTGGTATAGGTACTCAGCAATCTGAAATTAATAAAAGAGGCTTGTTTGAAATAGCTGATGGAGGGACCATTTTTTTAGATGAAGTTGGAGAGATGTCGCCCAAGTTACAAACAAAGTTATTACGAGTTATACAAGATGGTATTTTTAGAAGAGTAGATGACGAAAGTGAAATTATGGTTAATGTTCGTATTATTAGCTCAACAAATCGTGATTTATTGGCGATGGTTTCACAGAATGAATTTAGAGAAGATCTTTATTATCGTTTAAATGTACTTGGATTAAATTTGCCGTCGTTACGAGAACGTAGATCAGATATTATCCCGCTAGCCGAATTTTTTATGGCTAAATTTGGTCAACGAATTGGGAAAAGTAATATAAGTATATCAGATGATTGCCGTGACTTTATTGAGCATTATCCTTGGCCAGGCAATGTTAGACAGCTTGAGAATGTATTTATTAGAGCGGTTTCATTAATGGAAGGTAATACTATTGATACGAGTCACCTACAGTTACCTGCTTATACCCGAGAGCATGGTTATCTTGAACAAGAGTTTGAAGGTACATTAGACGCTGCAGTAAAAGAGTTTGAAGCAGATCTTCTAAGAAAGTTATATCCTGCTTACCCAAGTACACGACAATTAGCTAAAAAGTTAGGTTTAAGTCATACCGCAATTGCGAACAAATTAAGAGAATATGACATAAACAAAAAAACAGTAAAAATTTAAAAACACATTAAGTAAGAGCATTCAAAGAGCATTTTTCCATTGTGTCTTATTGATAAAAAGTAATTTAATTGAGATTTGTATGAAATTATATGGTTATTGGCGTTCATCTGCAGCTTATCGAGTACGTATTGCACTAAATCTAAAAGAGATTGAATTTGAATCAATCCCAGTACATTTAGTTAAAAATGGCGGAGAGCAACATTCTAAAGAGTATGTAGAGCTTAACCCAACACATTTAGTGCCTACTTTAGTTGATGGTGACTTTAGCTTAAATCAATCGATGGCAATTATTGATTATTTAGATGAAGAATATTCTCAATGTCCACTTTATCCAAAGTCAGCACAAGATAAAGCGCAAGTTCAAGCGCTAGCGCTCGATATTGCTTGTGAGGTTCACCCAGTAAATAATTTACGTGTTCAGCAGTATTTAACAAACGAGTTAAAAGTGAGTGATGCTGATAAGCTAAATTGGAGCCATTATTGGATGGCGAAGGGCTTTGCTGCTGTTGAGAAGAAGTTGATGAAAATGTCAGGAAAATATTGTTTTGCTGATCAAGTAACGATGGCAGATCTTTGTTTAGTTCCTCAGGTATATAATGCTAAGCGTTTTAAGCTTGATATGACTCCCTACCCCTTGATCACTGCTATTGTTGATCGTTGTGAGCAGTTACCAGCCTTTGCTCAAGCACTACCAGAAAATCAAGCGGATGCCCAGTAAACTGTTACATTGAGTTAATGTGCAAGAAAATGTGTTTAACAGTGAATTCTTACTTGCATCAAAGATAAAAAAACGGTGCAATGGGACTCATCTTTTTCGATCTCATTATTTTATTAGAAGAATATAGGTAGCTATGGAAAATTCTCAGCCAACATCATCAACACCTTGGGTTTTTATTGTTAGTGTTATCGCCGTTATAGTGATTGCAGCTATTGCTTGGCAATACTCAACAACAGAAAAAGAACAAGCGCCAATAGTAGAGGTTGCTGAAATAGAGCCTGTTGAAGAACAGTCAGAACTTGTAATGGAAGTACCTGTTGCTGCTGAAGAAGTGGTAGTTGAAAAGATCGTTGAAGAACCTGAAGTACTAGAACCAGAACCTGTTTTGCCAACACTAGCAGAAAGTGATTCTTGGTTAAAAGAAAAGTTACCTTCAATAACTTGGCGAAAGGAGTTGCTTAAGTTAGTGATTGATGACGATATGATCCGACGCTTTGTTGTTTTCACTGATAATTTTTCTCAAGGCACACTTGCCTATGAGCATAGTCCACTAGTACAACCTACAGTTTCATTCTCTGCACGAGAAGTTAAGGAAGAAGGTAAGCAGGTATTAAAGTGGGACGACACAACATCAAGACGATTTAGTTTGTATGTAGATTTATTACGTTCGGTTGATAGCGATACACTCATTTCTTGGTATTTTGAGCTTAAACCTCTTATTGATCAAGCATATGAAGAGTTAGGATATCCGGATGAAGATTTTACTGATATTTTACAAGATGCTATTACAAAAGTACTTGATATGGAAATTCCGAAAGAGCGCCTTGAATTGGTTAGGCCGAGCGTAATGTATCAATATAAAAATGAAGATATTGAGAAACTTGATGATGTTAATAAGCTTTTATTACGTTTAGGTAAAGAAAACTTATTAGTTATTAAGTCAGTTTTACTTGAAATTAATGAAAAAATAGCTCGTGGAAGACCTTAGCTTTTATGTTTGTACCGCTCGTACCAAGTTGTGTGCCACGAACCCAGTATAAAATTTTCAAAGTTATTGCTCAAAAAGCATTATCTTTATCAGGTTGGCGTATCACCGGAGAAATTCCTGAGCAAAAGAAGTTTATATTAGCTGTCGCGCCACACACCTCAAACTGGGATTTTTTTCTCGGTATAGCCGTGATGATATCGCTTAACTTAAAAGTTACCTTTTTAGGGAAAAAGAGTATCTTCATCTGGCCTGTTGGTTACCTATTGCGTCGGTTAGGCGGCATTGCCATTGATAGAAAACACCGTCATGGCGTTGTTGGACAAATGGTTGATGTGTTTAACCAGCAAGATGCAATGATTTTAGGTTTAGCCCCTGAAGGAACACGTAGTAAAACTAGACAATGGAAAACTGGCTTCTTGCATATTGCCCAACAAGCACAAGTACCAATTGTTCCGGTTGGACTGGATTTTAAGAAAAAAGAAATAAAATTAATGCCTGCAGTATTGATTAATAGTGATATAGAGAATGAATTACTGCGTTTTAAGCATCTATTTAACGATGTTTGTGCAAAAAATCCTCAGTCAGTATGAAATTCTTTATTCTTACTTGCATCATAGCCAATGTTTAGCGATAATTCGCGCCGCTGCAAATAAATGTTTGTAGCCTCTATGGTGACCCTTTCGGTCCCTTCGCAATGATACTCTGTGAACTCGGCCAGATCCGGAAGGAAGCAACCGCAGCAGACGACTCATGTGCCGAAGTGTGGCTGATTGGGTTGCCACCCAACCCTTCTGTTTTAAATGACTTTTACCAGTAAATCCTGAACTGCTACACTGTAGACAGCTAATAACCCTCATATATTCTTTCGCAATGGTATTTATTAATACCGAAATAACTCAATTTAGAAATCTTCAAGTACTTGATGTTAGGAATAGGCTTTTAGAAAGATAAACATTGCACTATTTTGAACTACTTCAGCAGTAAATGACATTTCGAAAGACCTAATAACACATCAGTTACAGTATCTGAGACTAAATTAATCTCTAATATCACATTACCATCTAGTTCTAAGCTAGCAATAGATTACTTTACTAAAAATGGTGGTAGATGGTGTACGAGATAATATTCACAGATCAAAAGTTCTCTAAGCTTTATGTCTAAAGGCGTTATCACCTGAAAAATTGTTATTAACTATGAGGAAAACAATTGTGTAAATAATATGTCAAACACAATTCCTAAGATGCTCATATATATCATATATGCAGCAGAAGCTTTGAAGATGATTTTCACCCATTGTTCTTTAAATACTGTTTTGAATGCCATGAAAATATACCAAACCAAATATAAAAAAGGAGGGACTTGTAAGGCTAATAAAATAGGTGATTGTTGTTCAGCTGCTTCTAAGGGAGCAATAACTAGCAATGTAATGTATACAACACTATGAATATGCATAGAAAAAACAAGGTTGTTAATATAATAACTTTGTCGAAAAAATAATTGAACTATAATTGCAAAAATAGGGAACAAAACAAACATTGCTTTGGCGTAATAGTCCATCGTCGATATATCTAAAGGCTTATCTGGAGAGTGCGGACTGTACACATGAACAATATTGGCTATGAAAATAAAAAACAAAATACTAATCGCGAGATACAGCCTTAGTGGTGGTGTATAGCTTATTCTCCTTCCTTGAGAAAACTCATAACTTAGTTGTCCTGGTTTTGTCATTAGTAATTTGAATGTACGCCAAACCTTGCTATCAATATCGAGCAATTCATTGAATGTATCTTTTACTGTATCTGCAAACGGTTTATTGATTGCCCCTGTACTTTGTCCGCATTTTATACAGTAATTGGCGTCAGTAGGTATTTTAGTGAAACAGTTTTTACAATTCATTTGCTTATCATAAAACGAATGATAGCCACGTTGCAATTGCTCTGATTGTTAATCTTAGTAAAGCTGAATGAACTAAAAATAAAAGGTCGAGTATTTAATATTATTTTACGGTATCAACTGTGACAATCAGCCAATGAATTCACTACGAATATTTTTTTGAAACTAACAGTATATAAGAGCTTGCAGCCTATTCATGCACGGCTGACTGGATTGTAGTCAATCCTTCTGATTTAATTACATATACATCTATTTAGCATTTCTCTGCCTGAAAGCTGTAAATGTTTCCTATCATTGTCTTATTATCACTTAATTAAAACAGGTACAGATTATTATCCTTGGGCTAATCCATCACCATTAAAGTTTTATCTGACTACCACATAACGTGATTAAATAGAGTTGAGGAACTTGTCGAATCACTACCAAACTAGCATTATTTATTTACAGTCTTTATAAAAATTGGTTTATTGTAAATTATTGAAGAAAATATACTTTTTGTTTATATATTTTGCTGGCTATTTTGTATCGTACTGAAATTTAGTTGTTTTTTATGTTGTGGTTAAAGTGTAAATGTCTTAAATCGTCTTGAAATCGCTCATAAATTGATTGGTTTAAGCAAAATCAGTGAAACTTTGTAATAAAAATTTTGTAATAAAATTTGACTTACTACGAATGAATTAGTAAAACATATCTTAGCTAATATTATTTATTATTAAGGAGTTTGTTTTTTAGCAGGAAACTAAACGATAAGCTAATTACTCATTGTTTGTTTTTTACAAAAAATTGTTTGTTCATTTATCTTGTTAGGTAAATTTACTTTCTTTTTTAATATGTCTGGTTGACAGTAAGGCTGTCGTCTGGGAATATTGCATGGTTTTATTCTAGAGAAATTAAACTAAAAAATGGCAGATTATTAGATTTGCGTTAACAATAAGATTTGTTATCTAAATTCAATAACAATTGGTTGGGAACTATGTCCAAATTAAGCAAGAAAAGCCTTATCGCATCAACGATAATCGGCTCATTAGCATTAACAGTAAGCACATTCGCTTCTGCAGATGCATTATCAGATCTACAAAAAATTGAAGCTAAAATTTTTAAAGCTTCAGCCAAATCACAAACTAAAATCGACAATATTTACGAGCAAACGTTAGAGTTACTAGCTGACTACCGTAATACTGTTGATGAAGGTGAAGTTTTATCTGGCTATAACGATCATGTGCAACTAATGGTTGATGATCAGAACGCTAACATCAGATCATTGCAAAAGCAGATTGATGGTATTGATAAAACTAAGCAAGGTGTTGTTCCTCTTATGTATAAGATGATCGATACTTTAGAAACCTTTGTTAACCTTGATGTTCCTATGAACATTAAAGCACGTCAAGAACGTGTAGCTGCATTACGTACTGTTATGGGCGACTCAAACGTTTCTGTTTCAGAGCAATTTCGTCTTGTACTTGAAGCTTATGAAATTGAAGCAAGCTACGGTAGCATTTTTGGTGTTTATCAAGCTGAAATCGATGTAGATGGTCAAATGTTAACTGCTGATTTTGTTCATATGGGACGTATTGCTCTTGTAGCGCAATCTCTTGATATGAAAAATGCTTGGGTATGGAATAATGATTCGCGTTCTTGGGAAAAATTAGAGGACGAGTATTTAAAACCAGTAACAGATGCAATTCGTATGGCGCGTAAACAGTTGCCATTGGATATGACTAAATTACCAGTATTTGCAGCAGGAGCAAAATAATGAAAAAAGTTTTAAGTTTTGTATTGCTTGCAGCAATGACAGCAGGTATCTCAGCATCGGCTAACGCAAATGAATTAGACGACTTATTAAAGCAAGTTAAGGCTGATCGTCTTTCAGTTGCTAAACTTGATAAAAAACGTGAAGCAGAGTTTAAGTCAGCACGTGCTGATAAGCAGGCATTATTAAACAAAGCGAAAAAAGAGCTAGCAAATCAGCAAGCTCGTAATAAGCGTTTAACCAAAGAATATGCGGCAAACGAAATTACCTTATCGCAAAAAGCAGTTGAATTAGACAATGCTCAAGGTACATTAGGTGAAATGTTTGGTGTTACGCGTGCAGCAGCAGCTAATGCTTACGGTGCAATTGCAACATCAATTGTGAGCGCTGAATACCCTGGACGTGGTGAAGCATTGAATGCAATTGCCAATTCAAAAGCGATTCCTGAACTAGAACAACTTGAAGAGCTTTGGTTTGCCCTGCAAACTGAAATGACTCAATCAGGAGAAATCTCTCAATTTACTGCTGAAATTACTAATCTTGATGGTACAAAGTCAACTGAAGCGATCACTCGTGTTGGTACATTCAACTTAGTATCTAAAGACGGTTATTTAACTTACAACGATGAAGTCGGTCAAGTTCAGCCACTTGCTAAACAACCTGCAGGTTATATTGCTGATACAGCATCTAGCTTTTTTGGTGAAACTTCTAGTTACTCACAACTTTATGTTGATCCATCACGTGGCGCGATTTTAACGTTAGAAACTCGTAAGAAAACGTTGATTCAGTTTTACCATGAAGGTCAAGAAGTTGGTTATGCCATCACAGTATTACTCTTTATTGGTCTTTTAATTGCTCTTGAACGTTTTATTGTTCTAGGTTCAATGAATTCTAAAATTAAAGCTCAAACTAAGAACCTTGAACAGCCGAATGAGAATAATCCTCTTGGTCGTTTGTTAAAAGTTTATCATGACAACAAGGCTGTTGATGCTGAAACGCTTGAATTAAAACTTGATGAAGCAATTCTTCGAGAAACACCTCAAGTAGACCGTGGTATAAACTTAATTAAGATGTTTGCAGCTATTGCTCCATTAATGGGCTTATTAGGTACAGTAATCGGTATGATCATGACGTTCCAGACAATCATGTTATTTGGTACTGGTGACCCGAAAATTATGGCTGGTAATATATCTCTAGCACTTGTAACAACAGCACTAGGTTTGATTTGTGCATTACCACTTATTTTGATTCACAGCATTGTTGCTGGTAAGAGTAAGGCTGTATTGCAAAAACTAGATGAGCAAAGCGCAGGTTTAATCGCTGCTATTGCTGAGAAGGAGTCTACATAATGTTATTCCTGATAGAGCTTTGGGAATCTGTCAGGGGTTTTATTGCGACAGGCGGTGATGTTTTATATTTTGTCGCCCTAGCTCTCTTTCTGATGTGGGTATTAATGATGGAACGTTATGTTTTCCTCAGTAAAACGTACCCTGAAATGCGAGACAATGTTATTGCTCGCTGGGAAGCACGCGAAGATACTACATCTTGGTATGCTCATCGTATAAGAGAAACTTGGATTTCCGAAACAAACGAATCACTTGAGCGAAATATGCTTACTATCAGAACCTTAGTGGCAATGTGTCCGTTAATCGGTTTGTTAGGTACAGTAACGGGTATGATTGGTGTATTTGAAGTTATGGCGCAGCAGGGTACAGGTAATCCTCGCTTAATGGCTTCTGGTATATCAATGGCAACAATTCCTACTATGGCAGGTATGGTTGCGGCATTATCCGGTGTATTTTTTAGCTCAAGATTAGACGCTAAAGTTAAATTAGCAAAGGCTAAACTGGTTGACAGTTTACCTCATCACTAGAGAGAAATTCGAATGGCACGTAAACGTATTCGTGAAGACGAAGAAGCAGTGATTGATATGACTCCGATGTTAGACATCGTTTTCATCATGCTGATCTTCTTCATCGTAACCACTTCTTTTGTTAAAGAAGCAGGTATTGAAGTTAACAAACCAAAGGCAGCTAACCAGTCTAAACAAAAATCAGCTAACATCTTTATTGCAGTAAAAGATAGTGGTGAAATTTGGATTGATAAACGTCGTGTAGACATCGAGCGTCTTGCTGCGAATATTGAAAAGATATTGGCTGAGCAACCAACTGAAGTAGTGATCATTCAGGCTGATAAAGATGCTAAACATGGTATCGTTGTTAAAGTAATGGATGCAATAAAGGATGCAGGCATAGACCGAATTTCTATTGCAGCAGCTAAGGGGTAGTTATATGGGTCGCTTTTTAGTATCAATACTACTAGGCGCAGCAGTAACTTTCACATTATTTTCATTTATGGCTTTCCTTGTTTCTAATGGTGATAGAAGCAAGGAAGAAGTTTTTGATAATATAATTGTGGAAGTGAATACTACGCCGCCTAAATCATCAGCAGAGCAGAGACGACGAGTACCGCCGCCTCCGCCTCCGCCACCTAAAACTCCACCAAAGCCTCAAGCTCCAGAGCCTGAAGTTAATAATGATAACGGTGGGCTAACGTTTAACATGCCGAGTGTTCAACTTTCCGGTGTTAATGCTGGTCTTTCGGCTCCAGGTGCTGGTTTTGGTCGTGACGGTGATGCAACACCGATTGTCAGAATTAATCCAAAATATCCAATTCAAGCACAACGTGATGGTAAAGAAGGTTGGGTAAAGCTTTCTTTTACGATAAACGAGGTTGGTGGTGTTGAAGATGTTTCTGTCATCGATGCTCAACCAAAGCGTATCTTTAATAAAGAAGCTAGACGTGCTCTTAGGAAGTGGAAGTACAAACCTAAAGTTGTGGATGGGAAACCTATCCGTAGACCTGGTTTAACTGTTCAATTAGACTTTACAATGGGAGAAGACAACTAATGAGTAAAATTTTATCATTTTTAATGTTATTGACTTCATTGGTTTTGATTCAGCTACCAACATCATTAGATGTAAACGCAGCTGAAACAAAAGAGTCAGAAAAACCTAAACGTAAAGTACGATTACCTGGTCAATCAGTAGCAAAAAAAGCAGGAAAAGCTTTCGAAGCTTATTCACTTAATGATATCCCAGGTGCTTTAGTAATCCTTCTTGAAATAGAGGCTAAGAAAGAGTTCGATAAAGCCTTTATAGCTCGTCTTATTGCTATTATGTATGCCACTCTAGGTGATGAAGAAGCTAATGCTATTAAATTTTTAAAACAAGCCGTTGAGCCTGATATCTTAAATGAGGTCGACCAAGGTGATGGTTTAAAACTTTTAGCTGATTTACAAATGCAAACTCAGGATTATGAGTCAGCATTATTGAATTACAAAGCTTGGATGGCATTTACAGGTAAGTCTGACGGCGATACTTGGTTAAAAATTGCTAATGCATATTATTCATTAAAACAAATGGACAAGGTTATAGCTCCGGCAGATAAGGCTATTGCTGCTTATGGAGACAAGCATAACCAAAACCCGTATGTAATGAAGATTCAATCGTATTATGAACGTAAAATGTTCAAAGAAACGGTTGATGTATTAGAGACTATTGTTCAGATTTTCCCTGATAATCGTCTTTGGTGGATACAACTTGCGCAGTTTTATACTTTAGTTGAAAGTTACGATAAAAGCTTGGCGACATTTGAGCTGGCATATACTCAGGGATTTCTTGAAAAAGAGTCAGAGATTAAAATGCTTTCCAGTTTATATGCTCAACAAAGCCTTCCTTATAAATCAGCAATGATTTTGGAAAAGCATATTGATTCTGGCGTTGTTAAGCGTGATGATAAAAATCTTGCAAGTTTAGCTAATGCTTGGCATGCCGCTCAAGAAATTGAAAAAGCAGCGAAGTATTATGGTGAGTTGGCTAAAATGACCAACAAATCCAAGCACTATAGCAAGCAAGGTACGTTATTAGCACAAAGCGAGCAATTTAAAAAGGCAGTGGTTGCTTTGAATAAAGCAATCGACTTGGGTGTAAAAGATAAAGGTAGACTTTATATGAGTATTGCAGAATCTCATTATTACCTTGGTCAATATAAGAAAGCCTATGCTGCCGTTTTGGAAGCTTTGAAAGATAAGAGAACGCGTAGAACAGCTAAGGGTTGGCAAAGTTATATTAAAGATACCGCACAACGTAAGGGTGTCTCAATCTAGGTTTACTTCTTTAAATCTCTTTTTAAAAACCAATCTTATTGATTGGTTTTTTTATGTCCTTTCTCATAGGAAACATTGGAGTTGAACTATTTTTATAATGAAAACAGTATAATAATAAGATTTTTATCGGTTCTAAACCAATACCCTTTCAAATTTAACTCTTTAGCGTTAAAATTAGCTCGTTCATTTTGTTGTTAGCTGATCTGTTTTTGTCAGATTCATCGTAAACAGCAAACATAATA
>Ga0209395_1000161_pt1 | contig 101459 bp, 88 predicted proteins | sample GOMGulsemesocosm_3_FD_184635 | JGI IMG/M metagenome (GOLD analysis project Ga0209395, IMG submission 184635) | Methane-oxidizing microbial communities from mesocosms in the Gulf of Mexico - GOM9D Gulf of Mexico (SPAdes) (version 2) | ecosystem: Environmental > Aquatic > Marine > Cold seeps...
TCATCGACGTATTGGAAATGTTCCAAAACGATCCTCAAACTGAAGCAATCGTAATGATTGGTGAAATTGGTGGTACTGCTGAAGAAGAAGCTGCGGAATATATCAAAGCTAATGTTACTAAACCTGTAGTATCTTACATTGCTGGTGTTACTGCACCAGAAGGTAAGCGTATGGGTCACGCTGGCGCGATTATCGCTGGTGGTAAAGGTACAGCTGATGAAAAATTTGCTGCTTTAGAAGCGGCTGGTGTTAAAACTGTTCGCTCTTTAGCGGAGATTGGTTCAGCACTTAAAGAGAAAACAGGATGGTAAGCTAACGCTTACAGCTTGTAATTCTTAATAAAAACCCGCTATCTAGCGGGTTTTTTGTTTTTATTATTTGATATATTGATGCATGTATCTCACCTAACAAAGTTTTAGAAGGTTCAACCTATGCATATTTATATTTCCTTAAATGCGTGTGCTTTTTTTCTTTTATGTATTGCCGCGTTTATGGGAGCGTTCAATCTTCCAGCATGGTGTTCATCATTTTTCATAGCATCAGCTTTTCCATTTATGATTTTTCATGTTTTTTTTGGTTCGTCAATCGGTAAGGGTAAACCATATTATAAAGTTTCAAATGTTTCTTTTGTTTTCTATACAGTATTTAGCTTATTAGTTTTTGCGATAATATATTGGAAAAGCGGATTGATTAGTTCGAATCAATTGGTCAAGATTTCATTTTTTGATGCTATCTATTTTAGCATCACTACATGGACAACCTTAGGGTATGGCGATTTTTCGCCTCCTGAACATCTACGTTTAATAACATCAGTTCAAGCGATTTTAGGGTATTTAGGAATGGGAGTGTCTATTTTCTTGATTAGTCTTTGGATGCAAAGTATTAAAGACCGAGCCACACAATATTATGATACACAAAAAAATAGGTCCTAGATTTATTTGGTTGTCTTAATTATATTGTCGCGGTGGCGACTACACCCAAAGAGGGTTAAACGACGAACCCTCTCTGGACTCTCCCGTCGCTGTTAATCAAGTGTCACCCTACATTCAAGGCAATATCTTAGACGTAACAGCGATGATGGCACATCCATGTGCCGACATCGCTTTGTTCATCATCCATGATGAACATACGTGAATATTACCTTTCATTTCGGCACTTGATTCAAGCAGACTTGGAGTTTATTGATAGTGCAGGGGGGAATACCTGATTGATTTTCTCTTTGGGTTATCAAAACACTAGATATTTCATTTTGAGTACTTCTATTTCCAAACACTTCAATTCCCATCTCAGTAATGAAATGACCAACTAGCAATGGCGAGCCTCGAACAGAGATAAACGTCACATGGACGTGACTTATTAGACAATGCAGGAGCTAATTGTCCTGACGTCGAGGGCTGCCGTTTTTCAGGGATGAACTCTTTATAATGGTAAGCAGCAGGAATCGTGGCTTGCTGCTAGTTTGTGATTGAATGTTCTGCTGAGCTGGGAGCCGCAGGGGTTCCAAGGGGAGGCGCGGCGGCCCGTCGCCCCTTGGGTGTAGTCGCCACCGCGACGCCAAACAGAGAATGAAACTCCAAGTATTTTTGGACTTACCGGCTCTGATAATCAAGTGTTAACCTCCATTAAAGGCAATATCTTTGGCGTAACAGTGCTGATGGCACATCCATGTAGCGTCATGATGAACATACTTGAATATTGCCTTTCATTTCGTCATTTTATTCAAGCAGATTTGGTATTTGTGGTTAGGGCAGGGAATAACAACCTGTGTTATGCTTTTTAACGCACAAAAGAATTCATGTCTTTTATATGCTAGCTGTGCCACACACTCAAGCTCCCATCTCAGTAATGAAATGGCAAACTAGCAATGGCAAGCCTCAACCCGAGACATGGATGTCGAGGGCTGCCGTTGTTCAGGGAAGAACTATTTATAAACGTAAGCGGCAGGTTTCGTGGTTTGAGCTAGTTTGTTATTGAATGTTTTACTGAGTAGGGACTCCATAGGGGTCCAAGGTTAAAGGTAAGAGTGGAGGCAGTTGCCTTCTCTTCTTGGTTCTAGTCGCCACCGCGACGCCATGCAAGGAAATAAGCTTCTTTGAAAGCCCTCCAATCTGCGAATCAAGTCTAATCCTCTATGACGAACATGCGTGAATATTGCCTTTCATTTAGGCACTTGATTCAAGCAGACTTGGTGTTTGTTGAGAGGTTATGTGATTGTGTAAAGTGTCAGTCAAGCAGCGCCATGGATGGCGAAAGGGGAGTTGTATGAAAGAAGTAAGCGAGAGCTTACTTCTTTATTTTATTGAGTTATTTAAGTGGCTTACCTGATTAGTATGGCATTTTTTCAATATGCGTAATGCTTGAGTGACCTTCTAATGATCTAAAGATAGTCACCATTGCAGGGTTAGATGCAGCGCCAGGGTATACAGGAGTGGCATTGCAGAAGAATGCATAATTTGTTCCTGCAACAACTTGTGTTGCCACGGCAATTGGCTCGTATTTAACTCCGGCAAATTTCTCAAACGCATTAACAAAGGTCGTTTTATCTTCAGCACTGATATCGCTAGAGAAAGGAGTGTATGAACCAACGGTAGTATTTGACATGATATATCCTTATAAATAAATTGAGTATGTTATGCACCGCTTCGATGCAAAAATAAAGATAGTTTAAAAAAAGCAAAATACAATAATATTTATTTATTCTCTTATAAATTTATCTATAGGAAGATAAGTTAATATTTTTTATCGCCGGATTATTTGCAATCCTGTTGTTATTAATTACCATTTTCAGTATGTCTTCTGGAAGTTTATATCAGGAACCCAGTGTTCTGATATATGGTTTCTCCACTAAGCCATCACGAAGGGGATACTCGTTAGAGTAAACTGACAGCTTCAAACATTCCAATTCTCATCTCAGCAATAAAATAACCAACTAGTCTGGGCAAGCATCGGCCTGATAAAAGGATGTTGAGGGCAGACGTTATTCAGGGAAGAGCTTTTTATAAACATGATCGGCGGGCTTCGTGGTTGGTGCTAGTTAGTTAGTTAGTTAGTTAGTTAGTTAGTTTAGCGGCTGTTTAATTTTGGGGGGAGGGCACGTTAAGCCCCATTGGCAAAGGCGATATTATAATATTTTTTTATCGTCTTTAGTTGCCTGCACTTGCTCATATACCGATATACCTATGGCTCTTTTATGAACGGTTGAACGAGCTTCATTAACGGCTTGAGCATCGAAGCTGTCAATCTCACTATCTGTTGAATCTGATGAATTTGAACCATATATGTCATTGGCTTTTTCAGTTGATTGAATATAGGTATCTACCGTTTGCTTCTTTATATTATTTTGATAAGCAAAGAGACCAGTTTGAACCGATTTATTTTTAATCTCTTGGTTTGACTCTTTAATGTCTTCTTTGCTTATTGGTGTACCAGATTGCTTGGCTTCAATAACTTGATGGGCAGTATTTCTTGTGACAGTTTTTTGCACTAAACCAACATAATTAGATGCAGTTGAATTCACACTATTCATTAGAAATACCCCGTTAGCTAAACTTAATAGTTAGTATAGATGACACTGATTGTTTTATAAACAAACCATGATAACTCAAACTAATCTTGCCGACAAAATGAGTTAATAAAAAAACTCACTGTTGACTCTAGCACTTCCTGTTTGTTGATTTCGTTCATATCAGCAAAATAAAAAATTACAGGGTAAAAAGTTTGCCCTTTTAAAATCGCATGAAACTGATTGGCAATAACTTCACTGCTTAATGTTGAAGTGATTTCATCAGCTTGCTTCGCTGCATTTATCCAGTCAACAAATAGGGTTTCAGTTTGGTACATTCTTTCAAGCTGTGCATCATTAGGTTTTCGAGACTTTAGCATTTCACCTAAAATTATTTTAGACATGCTTATAAACGATTCAGAGCTAAATAAAGCGATCTTGCCTTTAACTATTGCTTCAAGTTGTTCTTTTAATGGTGTTTCAGGAAAATATTCTTGTTTGTTCTCATAAACACGATCTAACAGCTCGTCAATTAATGCACTATACAGTTCATCCTTGCTAGGAAAATATTTGTATAAAGTTCGTTTAGATACTTCTGCTGATTCGGCAATATTGTGCATAGAAGCAGCGTCTAAGCCTTTATGTAAAAATTCATTGGTGGCTGAATTAATTATTTGGGCTGTTTTCTTATTTTTTATTGTCATCTGACCGGTTGTTTTTATTAGTTATTACAAAAAAGTAAACGTTAGTGTTTACTTTTGCTTGATTTTTTAACTGTGTTACTGCAAAGTACACACTAGTGTTTACTTTATCAGAGATACTTTCTCAATGAAATAATAAAAGTGGGCAGTAAAACGATTAGTTCGCTTTAATTTTTTAGGAGAAGTAAATGAAAGTATTTTTTGGTTTTGTCGTGACTATTATATTAGGTGCGAGTATATCGGGAGTCATTATGTTGTTTAATTGGAATGAATTTGGAAAGTCGCCACGTGGTGATGATTTGCTTAGAATAGAAAAATCAAAGCATTATAATTATGAAAAAGGTAAGTTTGCCAATCTAGAAATACATGTAAGCAGTAAAGATAAAAAGAAAGGACTAGATTGGCAGCTAATGAAGGATTGGTTCTCTACAGGGATTGATCGTGTGCCGTTGACGAATCTTCCTGAGCAAAAACCAGATTTGATTAAATTTTTACAAGGATCAAACAAGCTACAAACAATTTGGCTTGGTCATTCAAGTTTTTTATTGAATATAGAAGGTAAAATTGTCTTAGTTGATCCTGTTTTTTCATCGGCAGCATCACCGATTAAATCAATAGTGAAACGTTTTCAAAAACCAGTACTCACACTAGAAGAGCTTCCAGCAATTGATTACATTTTAATTTCTCATGATCACTATGACCATTTAGATATGCAATCGATAATGTTTTATGCCGACAAAGACGTTAAATTTATTACACCATTAGGCGTGGGGAGTCACCTTAAAAAATGGGGTGTTGAAGAAAATAAGATAACAGAAAAGGACTGGTGGCAAACAGCTGAGTTTGATGGCATTAAATTTATTGCAACGCCAGCACATCATTTTTCGGGTCGCAATGGAATAGATGCTAATTCAACCTTATGGGCATCGTGGGTTATTCAAAGCCAGTCACACAATGTTTATTTTAGTGGTGACTCTGGCTATGGCAGTCATTTTAAAGAAATAGGTAAAAAGTATGGTCCATTTAATGTCGCTTTTATTGAGTCGGGTCAATATAACGAAAAATGGCAAGATGTTCATATGTTACCTAGTGAGGGAGTGCAAGCATTCAAAGATCTCAAGGCAGAGAAATATTTTCCAATTCACTGGGGCATGTTCGAGCTAGCCTTGCATACTTGGTACGACCCAATTGAACAATTATATGCACTTTCAAAGTCTGAAGCATTTGAGTTACTAACTCCTAAAATTGGCCAGCTTGTTAACATTGAGCAGCCCGAGACCAATGAGTTATGGTGGCAGCAAAGCATTTTAAGCAGTCAAAGTAAGTGGCAGATGCAAGAAGTAATGCCGGCAAGTTGATGTCACGCAGTTATATTATCAGCGGGCTCGTAATATAACTGCCGGGAAGATAACGTTTTTATCAAACGTATCGTTTACATCTACTTATGTATTATTGCGGTGGCGGCGCCAATCAGAAAATATAATTCCACTCTATTTGGGCTATCACCGTGCTGCTATTGTTATTTAATTATTCAACCTCAGCTAACATTATGCTAACTTGAGCTGAAATTTTCATTAATTATCAATACTATGTTGCTCACACAAGATTTTTTCCCTGCTGTATATCCTTGGCTGTTCTTAGTGATTACTCTGATCGTCGCTTTTGTTAAGCCGAAGTTATGGCCTATTAGTTTATTTTGTACTTTGATTAGTGGGCTCTTATATAACGCGATAGACTTGGTTGGTTTGGGCGTTGTTACGCTGTTATTTACCATGGCCTTTTATGCCAACAGATCCTCAAATCCAACATCAAATAAAGCCTCGACTAATGCCTGGAATTATCGAATTAAAACCGTTATTTTTGCATTAGTTTTCATGGCTTGTATTGCATTGGCGGCGCATTTATTACCGGGGTTCAATAATTTACAGGTATTAGATAATGCGGTAAAAAGTATCAATAGTATGCCATTTTCACTGTATCTAAATTTTGATAAACCGATGATTCTATTTGTTCTTTTAATACTGTATCCGACGTTGTTGATGAATAATAAAAAAATTATTCTGTTTAAAGTAGATAATACATTGCGTTTAACTGCTGTGATAGCTACTACTCTTTTGGTTATATTTAGCTTAGCCGCCTTGTTATCATTAATTACAATAGAACCTAAATTACCAAGCTGGTGGTGGCTGTTTGCGTTAAATAATTTATTGTTAACCTGTGTAATTGAAGAGGTGTTTTTTAGGGGGGTGATTCAAAGTAAATTAATTAAGATATTTAACCCTGTTGTAGGGCTTTTTATTGCGAGTGTACTCTTCGGCCTTGCACACTTTGCCGGTGGAGTTACTTACATGTTGGTTGCGGCCTTAGCAGGCTTCTTGTATGGGTTTGTTTATCTAAGTACGGGTAAGATCTGGCATGCTATTTTAATCCATTTCTGTTTAAATATGGTTCACTTATATTTATTTACTTACCCTTTATTGAAGGTTTAGCCTAAAGTTTACTCCTATTTTACAGGAGTAAACCTCTTGCAGCTAAGCAATGAGTTGTTAGCGATTCATTACTTTTTATCGGCCCGTTTGGCTACTTTAAGCCTAGGACCCGCTAACCATCGTTTGTTTAGATATCTTCTATCGTTAAAATATGGCCCATTTTATTTTTCTTCGTTATTAAGTAATCTTTGTTGTGACTGTTATGACCATCATTTAGCGGTATCCGATGATTAACATTAATACCTATCTCATCTAGTGCTTGCAATTTCAGTGGGTTATTTGTCATTACGTTAACAGTTTTAATATTAAAAAATTCGAAAATACCTTTACAGAAAAAGTAACTTCGTTGGTCGGATCCAAAGCCGAGTAGAACATTCGCTTCTACGGTATCAGCCCCTTTATCTTGTAAATTATAGGCTTTAATTTTATTGAGTAAACCAATACCCCTTCCTTCTTGGCGGAGATATATAAGTAGACCTGAGCCATGGTCAGCTATTTTTTTCATGGCAAATTGCAATTGTGCCCCACAGTCACAACGTAAGCTTGCAAAAGCATCACCAGTCAAACACTCTGAATGAATGCGCAGTAATACCGGCTCTTCTTTTTGCCAATTACCAAAAGTTAATGCAACATGTTCTTTTCCTGTGCTGGGTTCATAAAAACCATGCATTTGAAATTGACCAAATTGTGTTGGTAATTTTGTGGAGTCTGAGTAACGTAATAATGAAAAACGAGCGGTCTGTTTGAGCTCTTCTCTAACTTGCATTAAAATTCTACCTAGACAATTTTTACCGTGGCCATCACCGCCATCACCCCAGTAATCATCTTTATGTGAATGTTCTTTAATTACGCTATCTTCGGTAGCAACAAGGTAATAAGCGAGACGTGTATGACTGTTGAATTTGGCCCTGACAATGTCTAACATTCGTTGGTAACGGATATCAGGCCAATCCTCACGTACCTTATTTGAATATTTTCGGCTAAGCTCAAAGGTTTCTTTAGGTGTGCGGGCCTGTTTTATTTGATTAATTATTCCTTCGTCTGTGAACTTACTGGCTTGATAGCAATGTTCACTTGTTTGCCATTTTTGTTGTTCAAAGTTAATAGGAAAATCTGCGAAGTTAGATAAATATCCGTCAGCATCAAAGGGTTCATAGAACCAAATATCTTTGCTCATGTTATATTCCTTGTGTGATATCCTCTTTTTAAGTGTAGAAGTTTTATCAAAAAGTGTGAAACCTCGCCATTAAATAACTAATACTTTGACCTGCTGACTTTGACGAGATTGGAGTGAATTCATTAGGCCTACCCCTCTTGTCAATATTGTTTAGAGGGAACAGCATAAGGTTACTGCCGAGAAGTTAATATTTGAATCAAAACATTTAATTGTATGAAGTCGAAAATCAAGCTTGGTAAAACATAGCCTATTGTATTAGTGGCGTTATTTATGGTGAGGGTAAGTTAATTCGAGTTAAAAGACTGGTAACCAAGTTCAACAGAATTGATATATTTTCTTATTACGGCTTTATCTTTCCCTTGGCTTTTATAAAGCTTTAGTTGCGTATTAAACCTGTTACGTAGATCTTTATCATTGAAACCAACGTGGGCATTTACTACTGAAAATAATAAGAACTCTTCAATTTCTTTAACGTTAATGACATCAGTAGAAGAATGTTGCAGGTGTTTTTGTAAATAATAATAAAAAATGTAGTAATCTAAAACAACAACGTCACAGCGGCCTTTAATTAACATTTCTGGTAATTTGGACATATCATGTAGTTCAGTGTAGTTTTCAAGCTTTGATATTTTTACAAAGTCTTCGCCAAAATAACCTGCTGCGCCTTGGAAGGTCATTAAGCGTTTACCAGCTAAGTCAGGAATATGCTCAAATTTAAATTCATTTTTATCTAAACTAAATGCTATGGGTCGATAACTAATAATGTCGGAAGATATGAATAGTTTATCAGTATCTTTTTGGAAAAACGTAGGTAGAAATATATCGGCTTGTTTATTTGCTACTTGCAGCATGGTTCTTTTTAATGGAGCAAAATCAACCTTAACGGTATAGCCCATAATTCCTAACACCTCACGGGTGATATCTACGTCAATACCGCTGTTGGAGGCGGCAATCATATGAGGTGGTCCATCATCAGTTAACATTAGTAGCTCTTGAGCAATTAATGGATAAGGGAGTACTGTAAATATCAATAAAACAAAAGCGCTAATTAACTTTACAAAATGGTTGAACATCAGATTCATCCAAACTTGGAGTATGATAATAACAGGCCAATTTAGTGGTAATTATATCACAAATATAATATCAGCTTAGCAGTTGGCTGATTAATGAGGGCATTGAATAGGTTTTGATTTGGTGAGCGAGTTGACAGTTGATCACTATAAGAAGATTAACATATAGAGCTTAACCTTCTTCCCATGAATGATTTAATGTGTACCGTGATAATGAAAAATGAAGTATTTAGTCCGTTGTTTTGGCTACTTCTTGTATTTCACGGCCTTCTTCAATTATTTTGTCACGCATCTCGGCCAGTTTTTCTAAGGCTTGTTGTTTTTCTTCTGGGCTCATGTTTTCATTTTTAGCAATTTCTTCCATCATAGCTTCAAGCTCTTCAAGCTTTTTACGATCAACACCTAAGCGTTGATCTAAGATATTTTGCATCATGTCACTAAAACGGTTATCAATTACTTTATTCTCTTTAGCATTTGTATCACCGGCAATTTTAATCGCTTCGCTTTCTGCTAACAGCGATCTTGCGGTTTCAGGTTTTATATAAGTTGGTGCAATTTCTTTAATTTCACTACCATTCATCATAGCTAGGGCTTTATCAGACAAAGTGAAGCTATCTTTTTCACCGGGAATAGGCTGTACGGCAGAGGGGGTATTTTCAAAATCGACAGAAGAAAGGTTCTTAGCTCTAGCCTCTGTTATTTGTTGTGCGTAATTATTGTTGATCATCATAAATAAAGCATCCTTTACTTAATATTTAGCGATGTTATAGCGGAAAGTAACATTTAAAAGCATACTCTGTGCCAAGGTGTATACATCTACAAATTGTAATATTAATGCTTAGCTAAGAAGGGTTACTGCTCTATAAGTGCTGAGAAAGCGCTATAAATTCTAATAAACGTTGAGCTAAAAGTTCTTTCGGAGGAATTCTTTGGCAACTCCTGCTGACAAAGCGGCAAGATCTTGCCGTAGGACTTACCGGGAAAGTAGCTAGTATGTACTTTGTCTGAATCACATTAGGGTCAGAGACCTTGAGGTGGCCAACAGTTAACGTGTTGTTATAAATGTCATAAATCCTATTTGAAAGAAAATTAATTTGTATTCTCAGGTGTTAATGGTTATCATTCGCATCCAATTATTTATTTACAGAAGAAAAAAATGAAACGATTAATTATTACTTTCATCTTATTACTATTATCAAATGTGCTTGTTGCAAAAGAATACCAAGTTAAATTATTAACCACGAATGCAAAAGGCGAAAATATGGTGATGGAACCAAGCTTTCTAAAAATAGAACAAGGCGATTCAGTACGCTTTATTCCTTCGGATCCATCACATAACGCTCAATCGGTAGTGAGTCCTAAAGGTGGTGTTACGTTCAATACTCCTATGGGCAAAGTTGATGTTGTCGAGTTTAAGCAAGAAGGTGCTTATTTATATAAATGCACACCACATTTTGCTCTTGGTATGATCGGTGTTATACAGGTAGGAAAGGCGGTAAATATTGATGATGTTAAAACTCAGTGGCAAGCACTGCAATCTGGTGTCGCTTTGAATAAAGACCGGGTTGTGGCAACAATTGCACAACTTAAAAGTTAGTATCCATTTTACGCCATGAAGAAGAGTGTGTAATGAAGTTAACTGCAGTTTTCATAGGAGGAAACTGCCTTTTAATGTTTTTATAGATACGTACTATTTGCCAAACTGTTTTTTTGCAACTAAATAAGTTTGGCTATTATATACTTTCTCAATATTGCTTATATGATATTGAGGTTAGTTAGCTCTTACTTGATCAAACGAATCACCATATACATATCATCCCTACTGTAACCAGTATAATTCATTGCTTTTTCTTTGAGATTAAGTTGATACCTTCTGTAAACTTTGAACTAGCCACTGTTTCATTTGCATTTCATTTAGCCCACCAGAAACGCGGTCAACCTCTTTTCCTTTGTAGAATAGCACTAGGGTTGGCAAGCTACGAATACCAGCATCAGCGGAAACCTTCTGTAGGTGTTCAGTATTAACTTTGGCAAATAATAATGAAGGAGAAGATAAGGCTACCTTATTATAAATAGGTGCCATATTTTGACATGGAGCACACCAGCTCGCCCAAAAGTCTACTATCACAGGTAAATCATTTCGGTCAATAAAGGGATGAAAAGTATTATTTGTTAGTGTTATCGGTACAGGGGAATAAACGCCTTGTTGGCATTTTCCACACTTTCCCTTGGTATAGTCTTTATTATTAGGAATTCTATTGGTAGTAAAACAGTTGCCACAAACAATATTCATAATATTTAATCTGTCGTCTTATATGATTTAAGTTAGTAAATTTTACCTCAATAGTATTAAACAGTTAACAGCTATTTAAAATTTACTGGCCAAAATTTATAAATCTAAGGTTGCACCGTTTAAAGAACACTCTTGCAAACTTGACTTGCAAGAGTGTTCTTAGTAATGACATAAATACTTGGTGTATTGTTGGTATATTGTATGCAATAATGATTTAATTCAATATAACAATAAAGAATAGCCCATGAATAAATTATCAATGTCACTTGCCGCCGTTGCTATTGCGTCAGTTGTTTCTGCATGTAGCACTAATACTTTGAATCATTCAGAGCAACAGCCGAGCATCAATACGTTGCAGAGCCAAGCAACCCCAATGGTGGATCAACTATTAGCTACAGATATTGACCAATTATGGAGTCAAGACTTTGATCATTATCAAGAGGGTTTACTAAAAGCGGTTGCCGATGCTATTTCTAGCGAAGCATCAAAAGGTGATTTAGCTAATACTCAACTGGAAAAACTGAGTTTTTATTTACGTATTTATAGCAGTTTTGGTGCAGATAAAGACTGGCCTGAAAATACTGCGCAATCAGTTAATAATGCATTAATTAACTTACGGAATATGCCGGGTTTTTTTCAGATAAATAAAACCACAGCGCGTTTACATGAGAATTATGCGGTGGCGTTATATCGATTGTATTTTCTAACGCCTTTACAGTCTTTAACTGCAGATCATGTAAAGCCCTTAAGTCAGCTAATTAATCTTTATGGCGAAACTGATTTAACAAGCAAAGACCCTGATATTAAGAATACATTTGACTATGCATTGTGGGAAGTATTGCGTGCAGGCGCTATTTTACCTTATGAAGCGAGAAGAAAGAATGAAACCAAATTTACCACAGTAATAAATGGTGAAGGTGAACTACAGCAGGCCTTAATCGACTTCATTACGGCTAAAAACAATACGCTTGCGAACAATGATTGGCCAAAACAGCATGCGTTGTGGGCATTAGCACAATATTACAATCTGCATAATAAAGAATATTGGAATGAATATTATCAGCACTCTGAAGATGACCAAAAGAAATTAGACGATGATAAACTCTCTTTGCCAGCAGAACAAATGATGGACGACCTTGATAATAGTATTTGGGCTGCTTTATCAGTTAACGAAACGACTACAGAGCAAAGAAAAAACCTATTCAGTGTACCGTATGTGGTGAATACATTTCGAGGAAAATCTGAATGTGAAGAAGGAACTTTGGCTGGCCGTTGTATAGCGCCAACTATTGAGCAAGCATTACCGATTAATCATGAGTGCTCTGACAGGATTTATATCCTGACCCAAGACATGACAATAGCGCAATTAAATGATTCTTGCCAGAAGCTCACCTCACAAGAAAGTAATTTTCATAATATCTTAGCGACCAATAATCAGCCTGTTGCAAATGATTATAATGACAAATTACGTGTGGTGATTTTTGATAATCATGCTGAATATAATAAATTTGGTCAGTTAGTGTTTGATATTAATACTGACAATGGTGGTATGTATATTGAGGGAACGACTCAAGATCCAGATAACATTGCTACTTTTTATTCATTTGAACATTTTTGGGTTAGGCCGGAGTTTGCTGTTTGGAACTTAAATCATGAATTTGTACACTATTTGGATGGTCGTTTTGTTAAATATGATACTTTTAATCACTTTCCAAGTAATATGGTGTGGTGGTCAGAAGGATTAGCAGAATATGTTGCTAATGAAGATGATAATCCGAAAGCCTTTACGCTGGTAAATGACACCAAGGTAAAAGAATGGCCAAGCCTAACAGATGTTTTCAACACTGAATATAAAGATGGTACTGACAGAGTTTACCGTTGGGGCTATTTAGCGGTACGTTTTATGAATGAACGTCACCAAGATGATTACAGAAAAATGGCTCACTACTTAAAAACGGACTTCTTTGCCGGATATAAAAAACTGTTGGACGACGCTGGTGAGAAATATAGTGCTGAATTCAATCAATGGTTACTTGAACATAATGCTAACTATGTGGCAGAAGCTGGAGAAAGTAACCCTCATAAACCTCGCCAATTCTATCGATATACATATAAAGATTACTTACAGCCGTCACATTTACCTGAAAATAAATTACATATGCATTGGCAGTATTGGCATGAAAATGCTTTAAAAGCCACCGAGGAAGAAATTGCTAGCGAGGGAGGCAATAAAAAATAAGTTATTTTTAAGTCGCAGATATTATAACCTAGATTGGGTAAGTTTAACGCTTTAGCTAAAATCACGTTATGTGAGAAGTAACTAAAGCGTTTTTATTTTGTGTCACGCATTTTCAACATGCGATGGAAAATCTATTTTCGAATATCAATGACTAAATATTTCTTATAAAGATTGAAAATAGATAACCTGAACTCTGGATAATGAGTACTTGGTATTGAATTAAAAACAACAGCTTACGGTTATAAAAAAATAAAAGTTACCGGGTTAAATAGCGATATACTTTCTCAATGTTTCAATTTATTCGATTATCAAGGCCAAACGTTTATGAATAACAGGTTATTTATCGACGTTTTAACGCTGAGGATTGGGTAAAGGATAATATTGAGCAAATGCTGCTTATCCAGAGTTCAGGTTAGTTAGTGTCAGAGGCAAGCATTTTGCAAAGATTTCATTTGCAAAATGCAAATCGCCGCAATAAATATTTATAACTTAAAAAGGTCTGAAAAAGGAAAGTAAAAAAATATAATATAATCAACGAGAAAATTGATTTATCTTTTGGCATTTATGATGCAAGGCTATTGATGTGTTAATAATAGAATAGTCCTGAAAATGGACTGAATTATTTAATAAGTTGAGGGTAGTCCCATGAGTCACAAATCTAACTTAAGCAACAGACGATTAATCATGTCAGCAGAGCTACTGTCTATGTATCAAAGAAATACTCAGCTGAGCAATCAGCTTATCGATGTTGATAAACAACGCACAGAGCAAGATGTCACCTTATTGAGTGAGCAATCATACGAGCAAGAAGACAATGCAATATATGTCTTGGGTTATAATTAGTCACTTGTAAGTACTGGCTAAACGCGCTTACAATTCAGCACTTGTCCATTTGGGCTGATGATATAGTTAATATGTAGGGTTTTTACTATTATGGCGCTTTTATTTTGGATGTCAGGTGCGCTGGCGTCTTTTTGCATTCTTGCGATTGGTGCACGAGAGCTTAGCGGTGTACTAGGTATTGCGCAATCGTTAGCTATTCGCAGTGCAATAGGACTTCTATTTCTTTGTGGTGTTTATTTTTTTAGAAGATGTTTTTTGAATATTAACGATTTTAATAATAACCACTTAAAAGCTTCACCTAACTTACGATTAAAGCGGGGAATACTGCACTTATTTCGTAATGTTATCCACTTCATCGCCCAATACGGCTGGTTTTTTGGTATTGGTGTACTGCCATTAGCAGAGGTTTTTGCGTTAGAGTTTACTGTACCTATTTGGACCCTATTAATCGCTAGTTTTTTCCTTAATGAAAAAGTGACTATAAATAAATTAGTTGCAATTTTTCTAGGTACACTTGGTGTAATTGCTATTGTACAACCAGGTTATGCCATAATTGATTATGCTGCCTTAGTAGTGCTGGGGGCTGCCATTTGTTTTGCCATTTCGCACACTACAACAAAGTCTTTAGCAAAAACAGAGTCCCCTCTAAGCATTTTACTTTTTATGTGCATCATTCAATTACCTATCGGTTTATTGCTCTCATGGTCAAACTGGCTTTGGCCGCAAGGACAGGAGTGGTTGTGGCTTGTGGTCATCGGACTGAGTGCACTATCAGCACATTTTTGTTTAGCTAAAGCAATGCAATATGCTGAAATTACAACTGTTATTACTCTCGATTTTTTCAGGTTGCCACTAATCGCTATGGTTGGGGTGATTTTTTATAATGAAGCATTTGAATTGCCATTAATTATTGGTGGGGTACTAATGCTGATTGCTAACCTTATTGGCGTGAGGGATTTAACTACTAAAAAGACTAAAGTAAAAGTTTAAGTAGTAGGCCAGTTACATGTAAATAAATAGAAAATCTTAGCTCCGGTGTCATTGAGTCTTATTATAAATCAATAAATAGTATTATTAGTTAAGTTACTATTACTTGTTAATTTAATGATTTCATGGTGAAACAGTGACTGAGTCGACAAGGTTTTTGAGAATGTCAGGTGAAGAAGTTTTTAGTTACGCTTCAGTATTTTTTGCAAGTTTAGTTATTTTCTTTATTTCACAAGTTATTCATTTTTATCTTGCTTTGTACAATATTACAACTATGTACATCTCCTTTTGTGCAGGGTTTATATTATTTATTCCGTTAATTAGCTTAGTTTTACACCCATTACTAATAAATAAAACAGGGAAAAGGCAAACTTTACACCTTAGCGCTTTGCTAGCGAATATAGGTTTAGTGTGTGTGGTGCAGTTTTTATGTTTTCTCATCTGGATCACTGATGCGATTGCACTATACAGTCTATATGTTGATCAGAGCTCATTTCTTGCCAAGGTATTTGATATAAAAACCCAAGCACGAGGAAATATGACTTTTGAATTTTATTGCTTTAATTTTGTACTTGCTTGGCTATTTTCTCTCTTATCTATGATTGTTGGTGTATTACCCTGTCTGATTGCGCGACTAGATAATTTTGGTGTAGTAGGGGACTTTGTTGCTGCCTTTACCTTTGCCAAAAGTCATAAAGTAATGATGTGTTTTTTTGCGCTGCTCATTGTTCTCTCTGTTTTATTTCCCTTATTGTACGCAAAGTATCTATTTTTAGGACTATTCCCTATGATACTAGTGCTAGTTTTTAACCGTTTAAATACAGTATATTTGTTGTCAGCTGTCGCTAAGCGCTAACTTTAAACAATAATATTAAACGATAAGAGCACGATAAAAGGTAATGATATTTTCTTGTTCATATTCGCTGCTATAATTATAGCTAGATGTTGAGCAGCATTAGAAAGTGACTTTTTATTGTTGCCGGAAATTATTATGGGAGGCTAAGATGGTTTCGTCAATTGAGGGTGGTAGCTCTGTAGCTAAACTATTTCAACAGCAGCAACAACAAGTAGCTAGTCAGCAAGAAGCACAGCGAACTAAAGAGCAACAACAAGAAGTCAATCGCCAAGCACAGGAAAACAGGACTGTAGAGGAAAACCGAAACGACCCTGATGATAGAAAAGGTCGTTCAGTAGATATTAATATTTAATTTATACGACTTTAAGGCAGGTATTTAGCCTATTTTTATGTTTATTGTGTGGCGTTCTTTTTCCGAAATTTAAAAGCTTTCTCGCAAGCTGGCAACTCGTAAAACATGGGAGCGCCATTTATTCTGTTGCCATTAAACACTTTCGCTTCTTCCTTACAAATTGCTTTACTCTTTTTAAATTTTTGTCGGCACTCTAGGTAAATTTCTTTTCTTCTGGGTTTAAGAGCGATGTCTCTAGCGTCTTCACATGCCTTATCTAGCTTTGCTTGTTCATCTTTATGAGCGAAAGCTACAGAAGCTGTACTGATGGATACCATGAAAATAACAATAGTAAGGGGGATTGTTGATAATAATTTTTTCGGCACATTGAACTCCTAGTAGGTAATACAATTTGATTAAATTTCTTCCCAGATTAAAGCTGTGATTAATGTTCTAAAACAAAGGAAATATGTTTAGGTCTAGTCATTCTAAACCAAATAATTTAACTATGTTAGTGCAGACTAATTAATATCCCATTGGCGGGTTTAACGGGTTTATATGCTGCTTACTTAGAGAATGTAGGATCACCTACCCTGAGTTAGCATTCTCTTCAATCAATGCCTTGACTCTAACTCCTTTAATTCTCGCTGAGCGGGAAGGAACTTAATCAACTTGGCGTAAGTATTAACACCCAGATAATTGTTGTTCAATTCAAACTTTAAGTCTACTAATAAATTTGTAAGTACTTTTAATAAACTGATAATAAATGCAGTGAAAATTGGTTTTTTGGCAAAGGCTTATCTACAGTTATTAATATTATCACTACATTTTTTATCAATGAAAAACTAAATTAACAATTTGGTTAAAGGTTAAAAAGGAATATCCTATGCAGAGCTTAAAAATAGAGGAATATATGAACCACTATCCGGTAACTTTTACTGAAAAGATGTCGGTAGAAGAAGCTTCACTACGGTTTATAAAAACCAAACAAATTGGCGGTCCGGTTATTGATTCACACTATAAGCTGCTCGGTTTCATATCAGAAGGTGATGTCCTAGGTAAAATGTTAGATACGGTTTACTTTAATGAAAATGTTGGTTTTATCAAAGATATTATGCGCAAAGAGGTCCTTTCGGTTAAACCATACGATAGTATTATTGAGTTAGGACAAAGCATGCTTAAAGACCGGCCCAAAGTATATCCAGTCATTGATGATGATGGCAATTTGCTTGGCACTATTTCCCGTAACGAAGTTTTACAAGCTTGTTATCACCACGGCAAAACTCGATTATCGATAGCTAAAGAACATGCAGCTGTTTGATCTTTTCATATTGATAAAGCACAAATAGTTTACGTTGATTGAAAGGCTTTTAAGCGCTTAATTTAAATAGCTAAAGCTTTTCATTGTCGTGTTTAGTTTTTATATACTCTCCTCGCTGTAATTACACAGTATTACTGTTAAAATACTCCTTTATTTTTTATTCGGGTTTGTTTTTCTGTGTCGACTGAATCTGCTGTTATCTCCTATTCTCATCTACAAGGTCTTTTTGAATTACTGCCGCAAGCCAAAACTTGTGATGTTACTCGTTTCAAAAAACGTCTGTTGAGTCTTAAAAAAAACTTTAGCAAAGAGGCTAATAAAAAGTCTCCTGCTGAATTAGCTGAGCTTGTTTTATCAGCTAAACAAATTAAGGTCGTTGCACAACTCCAACAGGCAATTGTTAAATCAATTGAAGACAAGCAGCAAAAACTAAATAATTTACCGGCTATTAAATATCCTGAAGGCCTACCAATATCTGATAATGCAGAGCAAATTGCCAAAGCTATTCAAGATAATCAAGTGGTTATTATTGCAGGGGAAACAGGCTCAGGTAAAACGACTCAAATTCCTAAAATTTGTCTTGAACTTGGGCGTGGAATAAATGGCCTCATTGGACATACACAGCCTCGAAGGATTGCAGCGAGAACCGTGGCCAATCGCATTGCCGAGGAGCTAGGTACAAAGCTAGGCGATCAGGTCGGTTATAAAGTTCGTTTCAATGACCAAGTTAGTGAGCGCAGTTATATTAAGTTGATGACTGACGGGATTTTACTGGCGGAGATGCAAAGGGATAGATTACTTCGACAATATGACACTATTATTATTGATGAAGCCCATGAGCGTAGTTTAAATATTGACTTTATTTTAGGTTATTTAAAGCAAGTATTAATTAAACGTCCAGATCTTAAAGTTATCATTACCTCAGCAACGATAGACCCACAACGTTTTGCTAAGCACTTTGCCAGTAAAACAGGTGTATTAGCACCAATTATTGAGGTGTCAGGCAGAACTTTTCCTGTAGAGATGCGTTATCGACCATTAAATGACCGCCATAGTGTGAATGATGGTGAGCAATCGGTAGAAGATGTAGATGTTATAAGTGGTATTCTATCGGCAGTTGACGAGCTTAGTGATTGTGGCCAGGGTGATATTCTTGTTTTTCTCAATGGAGAACGCGAGATACGCGATACTGCCGCCGCCTTAAACAAGGCAAATTTACGCCATACTCATGTTCTTCCTTTGTATGCTCGTTTAACTGTGAGTGAGCAAAATCAAATTTTTAAACCCCATAGTGGCCGAAATATCGTCTTAGCGACCAATGTTGCCGAAACATCTTTAACTGTGCCGGGTATCAAATATGTTATTGACCCTGGTACGGCTCGGATTTCACGTTATAGCTACCGCACAAAAGTTCAACGTTTGCCTATAGAGCCTATTTCACAGGCTAGTGCAAATCAACGAGCTGGTCGTTGTGGTCGTGTTTCAGAAGGTGTTTGTATTCGTTTATATTCAGCTGATGATTATAACAATCGCGCTGAATTCACAGACCCTGAGATATTACGTACAAATTTAGCAACAGTAATTTTGCAAATGCATGCATTAGATTTAGGTGATATCGCTGATTTCCCATTTGTTGAGGCACCAGATAATCGTAACATCACTGATGGTGTACGTTTATTGGAAGAAATTGCTGCAGTTGAGAGTGTAGGAAAGGCTCAGCAGCAAAGTTCAACCAATACTTCGCTAAGCGCTAAAGGTAAGCTAACCTCTACAACAACTCAATTGACAAAGTCTGGTCGTTTATTAGCGAAATTTCCTATTGATCCACGTTTAGCCAAAATGGTTATTTCATCGATTGAATTTGGCTGTATTGAACAAATATTAATTATTGTTAGTGCTTTAAGCATACAGGATCCACGTGAACGACCTCATGAGAAGCAGCAGCTAAGTGATGAAAAGCATAATCGCTTTAAACATAAGACCTCTGATTTTATCAGTTTACTTAACCTTTGGCAGTATATTAACGGACAGAAAAAAGATCTAACTCAAAACCACTTTAGAAAACTATGTCAGCGTGAATTCCTCTCGTATGTTCGTTTACGAGAATGGCAAGATATCTTTAGTCAGTTAAAGCTAACGCTCAAAGAGCAAAATATAGCGCTAACGTCTATAGACTATCGTTTTTCTATGCCCAATGTTCAGCAGGGCCAAGAAGCAGGTTCAGCGGAAGGTAAGGCGAAAGAGAGTGAGCAAGACTCTGCGTTAATGCCTGTACATCAAGCATTGTTATCAGGTTTACTAAGTCATATTGGTCAACAAGATGAAAACCGTGAGTACAAAGGAGCTCGCGGCATGAAATTTTTTATCTTCCCCGGCTCTGCGTTAGTTAAGAAATCACCTAAGTGGTTGATGTCGGCAGAGTTAGTAGAAACTAGCAGATTATTTGCCCGTATGAATGCCAAGATTGATCCCTTATGGCTTGAACCGTTGGCACAACATCTTGTTAAGCGAAATTACAGTGAACCGCATTGGGAGAAAAAACAAGGTGCGGTAATGGTTTTTGAGCAAGTAACGCTCTATGGCTTAAGTATTGTTAGTAAACGTAAGATTAATTTTAACAGTATTGAACCTGTTACGTGCCGTGAAATATTTATACGCGAAGCACTCGTTAATGGTGATTGTGTAATTAAAGAAAAGTTTTTAAGCAAAAATCAGCAATTAGTTGAAAGTATTGAAGCGTTAGAGCAAAAAGCCCGTCGTAAAGATTTTTTGATTGATGAACAACACTTAGTTGATTTTTATAGTGATAAACTGCCGGAGACAATTGTTTGTCAACGAAGCTTTCTTGCTTGGTGGAAAAAAGCAAAACAAAAAAATGCTCAGCTATTAGACTTTAGTGAAGCCTTTTTATTAAACGATGCATCAAGTAAATTAAGTACAAAGGAATATCCTGACTTTTGGCAACAAGGTAGCCTTACTTTGCCACTTAATTATCACTTTAGTCCAGGCGATATTGATGATGGCATCAGCGTTATTGTTCCTATAGCACTCTTAAATCAAGTACATAATACGGGCTTTGATTGGTTAATTCCTGCATTACGTGAAGAGCTTGCCATTGCATTAATTAAAGCTTTACCTAAAACACTAAGGCGGAATTTTGTACCTGCGCCAAATTATGCGCAAGCTTGTTTAGCGGCAATGCCAAGTGATGAAAATGATTTACATTCTGCACTAGCGAAGCAATTGTTGCGCATGACAGGTGTGCGTCTACCTGAAGATGCTTGGCAAGATATTTCACTGCCTGTGCATTTAACGATGAACTTCCAGGTAGTTGACGATAAGGGTAAGTTACTAAAACAGGGGCGCGATCTAAATGACTTAAAAGCCGACTTACAAGGTAAAGTAAAAGCTTCGATTAAAAAAGTTGCGGAAAAAGGTATAGAACAAACGGATTTAACGAAGTGGAATTTTGGTAAATTACCTGTGGGTTATGAAAAGAAAGTTGCTAATATTACTATTAAGGCTTTTCCAGCGTTAGTTGATCATAAAAATAGTGTCGCTATTGAACTTTTTGAACAAGAGCAACATGCTCATGCAGCTATGTTAAAGGGCATCAGCCGACTAATTTTACTGAATATCCCGACACCGCTAAAGTACTTACAGGAAAAACTGCCCAATAAAGCCAAACTTGGTTTATATTTTAATCCATTTGGTTCAATTAATGATCTTTTACAAGATTGTATTCAAGGCGCGTGTTTATCTTTAGTACAACAGTTTTCAGAGCAGCAAAACAATGCCCAATTACCTAGAGAGCAAATAGAGTTTTCTCAATGTAGTGATTATGTCAGAGCTGAAATTGCCGATTGTGTATTAGCTGCTGCGATTAAGGTTGAGCGCGCTTTAAGTTTACGCCATGAAGTGACTAAAAAAATGAAAGGCAGTGTGCCGCTAAACGTCATTCAGTCCCATGGTGATATTAAACAACAATGTGACCAACTTGTATTTAAAGGTTTTGTAAGTTATTCAGGTTTAAGTAAATTAGACGATATTATTCGTTACTTACAAGGTATGTTACGCCGATTAGAGAAGTTGCCGATTGATCCTAATCAAGATAGGTTAAAGCTTATTGAAGTGAATAAAGTCAATGATGTATTTCAAACCATTATGAAAAAACAGCGAAAAGATAAACCAGTGGACAGTGAATTACTTACAACACGCTGGCTAATTGAAGAACTGAGAATATCGTTATTTGCCCAAAACTTAGGTACATCAGCACCAATCTCGGTAAAACGTATTTTGAATCATTTAAAAGCTTTTGCTTAATTGATGAATATATCGTTACTTAATTATCAAGGCACAATATAGGTTGCTAGTTAAGTAACAAGCAACCTATATACGAGTATTTGGTTTTTAGTACAAATAGTGACTTAGGCTGTTAACGCTGAAAGTAAGGTAAAGGGAGTATTGAGCAAGTACTGCTTATTTATAGTTCAGGTTCTGTATAAAAAATTACTTTTTTGTCGGCACTAGTTGACACTTGTGACTTTGCTCAGTATAAATAATATCGTCTTAAATAGTCTGCATTGGAGAGCAAATGAACGGTTTTGATGATAAACGCAATTTTTACCGGATGATGTTAAATAGTGAGGTAGCTGTTACCGTTATTGATGATGAGGTAAACAGTCAACTTACTGCCACTTGTCGAGATCTGAGTGCAACAGGTATGGCGTTTGAAATTGAGCACCCATTGGCTATTTCTACCCATGTGCGGGTGAAGGTCGACTCCGCGAGTAGTCAGGTGCAAACACTTGATGTTCGTGGACGAGTAGTTCGAATTGAAGAAGAAAGTGCCAATTGTTACCTTATTGGTATTACCATTGAAGAAATCGACTAACGCTTAATTGGTTTATTAAATGATAGATAAAAGCCAGAATGAATCTGGCTTTTTAGTTGTTATCTCTTAGTTTCATGTTTGACGGCTAACTTTGACCTCCAAATCACCTAATATGCGAAACTTTGAACACTAAGGTTTTACTTTATATATTAACGGCAACCGTTAGTGTCAAAATCAATCACTAATGAAGCATTATTACTTTCTCCAGATACTTTAATATATCCCCAATATTCTGATAGATTGGTTAAGTAAATACACTCATTGTTTCCTGCATTATAAGAAGAACCATTGTGGTTTGAACCATTTGGCCAGCCCATGTTACTAAACTCTAGGTTCAAGTCACCAGTACCGTTACCAGTAGTAATCGCTATACTGTTATGACCACTAACATCACCTACGCTTAACCAGCTAGTACTTACATTACCAAGACAAATAGCCTCTCCATTTGCTACTTGGCCACTAGATTGTGGGCCTTGTATAGCACACATATCTGCAACATTACCATCGGGCGTTGTTGTTGCATTTATGTTAGCCGTTGTGGTTGCCGTTTCTGTTAAACCTTGATTATCAGTAATGCTTAAGCTTACAGTATAGTTACTTGCCGAAATATAGGTATGACTTGGATTTGCTAAAGAGCTACTTGTACCATCACCAAAGTTCCAATTATATATAGCGATTGAGCCATCTGAATCGTAGCTTCCAGCACTACTAAAGCTAACAGGAACGCCTTCTACAGCGGTATACGGACCATTAATATGAACAACAGGTGCTACATTTGGTGTGCCTTGACCTTCATCAAAACTAGCGGCTAAAGTAACATTGGCAAAGGCACTATAAGCATTAACATTCATATACCAAATGCCTGCAGCAGGTGCTGAAACCGTACAGGTCTCATTATTACCTGACCGGTAAGGGCGGCAGTCATAGTTGCTTGCAGATGGTGCTGTACCTTGCTTAATGAATAAGTCAGCGTCGCCACTACCACCATTAATACTCATCACTAGGTTAGTTGCGCCAACTGGTACATGGATGAAATAACTGTCTGTTGTTTGGCTCGTACTTTCGGTTAATCCTGACTTTGAGCCACCGTTAACAATTTCAAGGCTAGCTCCAGACGATATAGTTACAGGCGCAGTTGCGCTACCAATAGCGCCTTTATCATCAGTTACTGTTAATGTAACAGTATAGTTATTTGCATTAGTATAACTGTGGCTAGGGTTGGCACCTGTGCCAGTTGTACCATCGCCAAAATTCCAACTATAATCCACAATAGAGCCATCAGAATCTACTGAGCCGTTACTGTCAAAGTTAATTATTTCATCGATTCCTCCTTGATATGGACCATTTGCGTTGGCAGATGGGGCAGCATTATTTGGCGTACCGCCTCCGTCACTTTTGACGGTTTGTGTCCATGTGGTAAATTCGTTACTGTAATTGCTTACCCACCTGTTCAAACGCGTCTTATAAGCGGACCAATTGCCCGCACGTGTTTCCCCAATCATAGCTTTGACTTCACTGAAATGATTTTCAAACATAAATCGAACGGCTAAATAACCCCAGCGGTAAATTCTATCTTGGTCAAAACCATCATAAGTAGTTTCAAAAATAGTACTTAAGGTATAAGTTGAACCATCATGAATGGTATCAATTGCCGCTTGGTTATTATTTTCATTAGCAACATATTCGGCAACACCTTCAGCCCACCAAACAACTTTTTCAGTTGGTGAATTAAAGTTGCCAAATAAATCGAAACGACCGTCTAGGTAATGTACGTACTCATGCTCCAAGTTCCAAACATAATGTGGTGCTTCAGCATAAGAAGCTTCATAGGCAACGAAATTTGGAATATTGCCGGCAATAGATGGATCACCTTCTAAATACATTCCACCATTATTAGTGTTTATATCAAAGATCGGGCCACCGTATTTACCATAATCAGTACTGCTGTCAAAAATATTAATCTGTAATTGGTTGTTGGTGTCCCCAGGAATTGGCACATTGCCAGACTGTGTTTTGTTGTGAAAGTAATTTTCTTCAGCGCCTAACACTGAACAAGCAGATGATTGCTGTGCAGACGTTAGGTTTTGTGAGCGGATTTTAAGTGTTGAGCTACAGGTATAAGTTTGTGATAACGCTTTTGTTTCCAATTGTGCTTCATAACCGCAAATACCGTAATCAGTACAGTTACCGTAGTAAGTGGCTGTATCTGCAGCACCTAACCAGATTGCATCGCCATTTCCAAACATAACATAGTTGGAAAAAATGCTATTTAGACCAGAATCAACAGAAGACTGAATAGCTGTGCCATACATCTTCATTCGACCTAACTCTCGAGCTGCATTAGCAATAAGGTATTCAGACTCGCTGTTAATCATCCAGTTTTGTTGGGTAAAGTTATTTAAGCGACTTATTAAAGTGGTATCGGTGTTTACTAAGTTTTTAAAGTTAGCGTTGTATTGACCGCGAAATAGGATAGTGAAAATACCATTAACGGCACTGCGCATATTCCATTTATTACCGTAGCTTTGATTCCAGCGGTTTAACCACTCTTTAACAATGGGTAAATAAATGTCTTGTTGTTCAGAGCTATCCATAGTGATGATAACTTCAGATAGTGTTTTACCATGGCCATCATTATCTTGATAAAAATTTGCATTGTTAACAAAGGCGTCAATGGCACCTTTAACTGAGGGTTTTACCCAAGAAATAAAGCTTACATCATTATTGTAAAACTCAACATAATAGCCGGCGCGTAAATATAAAAACATGGCTTCAATATTAACATCACCACCACCCGCATAGGATTGAGATAAGTTTTTTACATGATTCGCAACAGCATACATGTTGTCTGAGCTATATGCGCTTGTTTGAATGCTAGCAGCTGCATTAAACAATTCATTAACACAATTAGGACCTTGAGTTTTAATTTCATTAATCAAGGTTGAAGAGTTGGAAGTAGCAAAGGCATTAACATTACAACTAGCCGATGCTTGTATGGATGCAGGTTGGACTGACTCTGAGTTTATATTGGTAAAAGAGTTCTCGCTATCCTGCGTTTCTCTTCGAGGAGTTGGCGCCTTAATATCTAGAGAGTCTTTATTTGTATGACTTTTGTGCAAGTCGACGGCGTGCACCTTTGATTGTTGAGGTGCTTTTTGTGGGGCTTGTGGAATGTGACTGGCCTGAGCTGAGGCTAATGTCAGCAAAGTACAGCTAGCCATAACGATTTTATTAAACTTCATTTATATCTTCCTTTTTATTTTAAGTATATATATTTTCTTCCTTAGACCATTAATCCTTGTATGAAAACCAACCACATCCGTATGGAAAACAAAATCTATCATATAATTTATATCGTATACAATATAGATATGATCAAAATACGAGCTGTTAGCGAGTGAAATACAAGCAAGTTTGTTTGGTTATTTATGTTAACTGTTTGATAGTGGCGCGTTAATTTTGTGTAAATAAAAGGATTTTAAAGGAGGTAAAAGAAAAATAAATAAATTTTTTAAAATTATGTCACTCAAAAAGACAAAATTATTTTTTAAGTGGGAAAAGTCAGATAAATCTAAACTTATTCACTTATTAAAAGCTTTATGTGAAGTGTGAGCTAAGTTTTGAAGAATAAGTGATTGTTGTGAAGTGCCAGTCCGTGGCTCATCACATTTCTAGGGCTGGTTTCAAGAAGAAGACTTATTCAACCTGGCAAACTAAACCTTTTAAGTAATATCCTTCAGGGTAGTTTGACGAAATAGGGTGATCTGCTGCCTGTTGCAAGCGTTCAACAAAGTATGCATTGCGTTTGGCATCTAAGGCGGCATCAGCTACTACTTTTTGAAATAAACTTGCTTCCATTAAGCCTGAGCAAGAAAATGTTAATAAAAGGCCACCAGGATTTAATAATTGCATGGCGAGCATGTTGATGTCTTTATAACCTCGGCAAGCACCTGTTAACTGTGCTTTTGATTCAACAAATTTAGGAGGATCAAGAATAATCATATCAAAACGGCGCTTTTCTTCACGATATCGTCGTAATAGTTTAAAAACATCTTCTTTAACAAAAGAAACGTTAGCATCAGCTAAGCCATTTAATTCAAGATTACGTTGCCCCATATCAAGTGCAGCTTGTGATACATCGACATTTATTACTTCTTTGGCATTATTTGCAGCACAATGTAATGAAAAAGTACTGGTGTATGAAAAACAATTTAAAATAGTTTTATTTTTGGCAAATTTCCCAGCAGCTAATCGAGAGTCTCGTTGATCTAAATAAAACCCTGTTTTATGGCCAGTGGCGACATCAACATGGATTTTAATCCCATGCTCTTCAATAATACACTCAGTTGAATCTTGTGGTTCGGTTAACCAACCCGTTACTGGTTCTAAGCCTTCTTTTTTACGCACATCAACATCAGAGCGTTCATAGATATGACAGCCTGGATAAAGCTCAGTTAAACAATTTACAATGGTATATCGGTGAAAGTCTGCGCCAGCGCTAAGTAGCTGACAAACAATGAAATTATCATATTTATCAATAGTTACGCCCGGTAGACCATCAGATTCGCCAGCAATTAAGCGATAACCTGTTAGTTTACCTTGTTCTATAAACCAATCTCGCCTAACTTGAGCCTTTTGTAATTTTTTAAAGAAAAATTCTCGGTCAATCTCTTCGTGCTCGTCAAAGCTCCATATTCTAATTCTTATTTGAGATTCAGGAGAGTAGGCGCCTTTAGCTAACCAATTACCTTTGCTATCAAATACATCAACAGTATCCCCAAGCATAGGTTTACCTTTGATTTTGTTTACTGCTTTCGAAAAAATCCATGGGTGTTTGCGTAATAAAGATTTTTCACGACCAACATTTAAAGAAATTCTTGCTGACATAGGTCTATACTTATTTTTAATGAATAAAGTACCTAGAATTGAACAAGGCTTTATTCTGTGAAAGAGGAATTTGCGCCGATTTTAGACAATGACTGCCTAAGGTGCAAACTTTACTGATACTAATAGTGATTTAAGAAGAGAAATATCTATGAATGTTAGCTATATCGCGCATATTTCAGGTAGGGTACAAGGGGTCTATTTTCGGGCCTCATCTCAACAACAAGCAATTGAATATAGTTTAAGCGGTTATGCTCGGAATTTAGCCGATGGTGATGTCGAGGTTCTTCTGTGCGGTGAACAAGAAAACATTAATAAAATGTTAGCATGGCTTGCACATGGACCAGAACAAGCACAAGTAACAGAAATACAGCATAAACAAGTGCCATGGCAAGAGCATAACTTTTTTTCTATAGGATAAAGTAGGCAGTTATTTGACTGCTATTGATAACAGCAGTCAACGGGTTATGGTTTAACAAAACTAAACCGCTTTAACTCTTTGCCTTCTCGCTCAATAACTTCATCAAACATAGCTAATGGACGTAGCCAAATATCCTCACTATTATCAAGGGGATGATACACAACCATATATTCTTCAGTTTCACTATGTCTAGCAATATGCAGTACTTGGTAATAATTACCTTTAAAGTGCTGGTAGATACCTACTTGTAACATTATTTTACCTTAGCCGTTTTTTTGGGGAGAAATTTAAAATGGATCTTTTAGTATTTTATCAATATACCATTTACCACCACGTTGGATAATTGCTAATCGTTTTACTTCTTTAATACGACTTTCTTGATAATAACCATCAAAATATACCGTTATATTAGCGCTACCTTTAAACTGTTCTCTAACTTTAACACCACCACTATCAGGCTTTACCTCGACTTTATCATAAGACATATTAAATAAGTGGCGACCAACCGCTTCAGGAGAGCGATAATGAAGAATTAGACGAGCCAATTTAGGGTTGCATACAGAGGCTGCTTTTTCGACATTCTTTTCATTATATAAGGCGTCAAAGAAAGCAATAGCCACAGTTTCGGGGTTATCTACAGTTGTTATTTTTTTAGGGTCATCTCTACCGCAAGCCGCTAATAATAAAACAGAACAAGATAATAATGACAATAGAAAGATTTTAAAATAGTGCATTGAAGAGTAGTCAAAAAAGATTGCGTTGAATTCAATAGTAACGTAATTAGTTTGTTAATGTGAAGCAAATTTTCTATGTACTTGATTATAAAATGAAAATAAAAAAGGCACCGAAGTGCCTTTAGTCAAGATGTAGGCTCAAGTTAGCACTACTTATTGAACAAGTTCTTTATCGCTAAAGCTCTCACTAAATAATGCACTTGATAAATAGCGCTCTGCTGAACTTGGTAGAATTACAACAATATTTTTACCTTTGTTCTCAGGAAGCTCTGCAAGGCGTTTAGCTGCAATTACTGCTGCACCCGATGAAATGCCAGCGAGAATACCTTCTTCTTTCATTAAACGATGCGCCATAGCAAAAGCGTCATCATTTGAAACAAGTTCAACGGCATCAACCATTTCAAGGTCTAAGTTACCTGGTATAAACCCTGCACCAATACCTTGAATTTTATGAGGGCCAGGGGTTAACTCTTGACCGGCAAGCGCTTGAGTAATTACAGGCGAGTCAGACGGTTCCACAGCCACTGTCGTGATGGCCTTACCTTTAGTAAGTTTAAGATAGCGACTTGTACCTGTAAGCGTACCACCGGTCCCTACACCAGCAACAAATATATCGATATTGCCATCGGTATCATTCCAGATCTCTGGGCCTGTTGTTTCTTCATGGATTTTTGGATTCGCAGGGTTATCAAATTGCCCTAATAAAACATATTTATCTGGATCAGAATCTTTAAGCTCTTGAGCTTTTGCGATTGCTCCACCCATGCCTTTAGCGCCATCAGTCAATTCAACTTTTGCACCCAAAGCAGTCAGTAATTTACGGCGCTCTAGACTCATCGTACTTGGCATCGTTAAGGTAATACCGTAACCACGGGCGGCAGCTACAAATGCTAGTGCTATACCTGTGTTGCCACTTGTCGGCTCTACGATTTCTTTTCCTGGGCTTAATAATCCTTTTTCTTCAGCGTCCCAAACCATACTGGCACCAATACGGCATTTAACACTGAAGCTTGGATTTCTGGCTTCAACTTTAGCATAAACATTTGCGCCATTTTCTGCATTGATTACGCGGTTTAGTTTAACCAAAGGTGTGTTACCTATGGTTGTAGTGTTGTCTTCGAAAATTTTAGACATATTGAATCCTGTGAATTAGTTACTTTAACAGCATAAGAGTAGCTAGTTGTTGTAAAAAAAGAAGTGATATTTTGTTATAACTTATATTGCTATATAGCAAAAAAGCATAGATAGCTCATTTTTGGATATTACCACAATACCGCTTTATGGTTTTGTTTTCGTCGCTTTTATTTGCAAGACACCTTGGTGGTCGTACATTGATAATTCGCCATCATGTAATTTAAATCGTTTCACCTTGCTAAGCGCCTGTAATAATAACGACTCTTGCTGCATTAATGCAGGCAAACACATTTTGCGAGTGGTAGCTATGGGGCCAATCTTTATTGAATGGCTTTGTAAGTTATAACTAGTCGATATATTATTACAAGATGCTGAGCCTGATAACTGATTTTTCTGATTGAATATTAATAGGGCAGTACTTTTAGCTATAACATGTTTGTCTTTAATGGATTCAACATGCCAGTTTCCTGTTAATGTTTCAGAGGTAGGAACAGCGACGGGGTTATTACAAGCCGCTAACGTTGTTGAAAAAATGGCTAAGAATGCGAATTTTCGAATGTTGTTAATACGGTTAATATTTTTCATAAATTCCCTAAAGTTTCTCTGACTACTTAAAGTGGTAAATCTCATAAATTATGATTGTATCAGTGTTAATCAATAAGTATCTAAACTCAAGTGCTTAGTTAACTAACCTAATAACAGACCGCATTTTTTCTTTTTAGGTGCACCTTATCCCAAACTAAATTTTTATGGCTATTTATATAGGAAAGTTATGTTCGAAAATCAAAGTAGCTTTTTCTAATTAAATGAAGTTGTTGGTCTACAAATTTTGTTGACGTATAATCTTATCTTTGGTTAACCTCGTTACGTTTTAAGGATTCACTTTGCCCTTTACCTTTATCGATATATTTGCATTATCTGTTTTTATTATGGCTTGGTATGGTTATACGGTATTTGCACGTAAAAAAGCTAAAACAACAGATTGTATCGCCCGCTCTTTACATCAGCATCGAATCCACTGGATGTATGAGGTTATTACACGGGAAATAAGGGTTTCAGAAGCCTCGTTATTAGCAAATTTGGAGCGGAACATAGCTTTTTTCGCTTCAAGTACTTTATTGATTCTTGCTGGTATTTTCACTTTATTTGCTAAAGTAGCCACATTAGAGGTGGTTATTGCATCATTACCTTTTGCTGCCGATGTTAACCATTTAGCAATACAGCTCAAATTAAGCTTGTTGATTTTTATTTTTGTAATCTCTTTTTTTCAATTTACCTGGTCTATGCGCCAATATGGTTTTTTGAACGTGATGATAGGTGCTGCACCTATTGATTTTTCGGGGGGCAATGAAAATTTAAAGGCTTATGCAAAACAGATGGCGATAGTGCAGGACCAAGCTGCTCATTCATATAATTATGGTTTAAGGTCATATTATTTTGCTTTAGCTGCAATGTGTTGGTTTTTTCACCCACTATTATTGGTATTTATGAGTCTATGGGTAGTGTATACCTTATATACTCGTGAGTTTAACTCAAAGGCTGTGAAAGCTATTACAACTGCCCAGCATTTATTACATCAAGAACGAATATTAAAAGATGGACAGTCGCCAAGTGCCTAATACGTATCAAAATTACTCTATTGAAGATTTTGATAAATTTGATTGCTTAAAGTTATCAAAGCGATTCTATCTTGTTTTGTTGTTTGTCTTACGTGGCTATATAGTGTGGTTGATGTCGGTAACTAACATGAAAGATAGGGTTGCCACCATGCAATGGATATACCCTGAAACAAATTTGTTCTTTTTAAGTCTGATCTCAGGTGTTATTGGGTTATTAGTTGTGTTAATTATTAGTTTACGAAGGCCTGAGGCACCACGCTGGGTAAAGCAGCTTTGGCCATATTGTCGAACATTACTGGTAATGGCGCTAATTTTTGATTTTTCCATTAACCTTATCGGCTTCTTTTATTGGCAATTAACCTCGGTTTCATGGCTAATTTGCCAAGGGTTGGTTGTTTTTGTTCTAATATATTTATGCTTTAGCAGTAAACGTTTACAAATCAACTTAATTGAGTTTCCGCAAACGTTACCCGAAAAGTAGTCATCAAACACACATAACCGTGTCGTCAATCATACAAGGCTAGTAAGTGAATAATATACCCGATAACCCAGAGACTAAAGAAGATCAACGATTAATCATTCTCGATACTGAAACTACCGGTATCAACCCAAGGGAAGGGCATAGAATTGTTGAAATTGGCTGTGTTGAAATGATAAACCGTCAATTAACAGGGCGAACCTATCACGCGTATATAAAGCCTCTTGATCAGCGTGGACAAGTGTTAGAAATGGAACAGGAGGTTATAAATGTTCATGGTTTAACGAATGATTTTCTTAATGATAAACCTATATTCTCACAAGTAGTGCATGAATTTATTGATTTTATTCGTGGTGCTGAATTAGTCATTCATAATTCAAAGTTTGATGTTGGCTTCATGGACCATGAGTTTTCACTATTTAATTCAGTTAGCCGCAGCCAAGATAGAGTACCGATGACAGAAGAGATCTGTACTATTACCGATACTTTAAAAGTTTCAAAAGAGAAGCTTGGCTCACCCAAAACCTTAGATTACTTAGCGCGCTTTTACCGTGTAGATAAATTAATTGATCGTACTTATCACGGCGCGTTAATAGATGCTCAATTACTTGCTTTTGTTTATATAGAAATGACACGGCTGCAGTCTACATTAGATTTTTCTGTAGGCGATGGCAGCAATGCGGATGTTAATGCCATTAGACGGTTGTCACCCATGCGGAATAAATTAAAGGTTATTGCTGCCTCGGCCGATGAATTAGATGCACACGTGGAACGCGTTGCTGTCATAGCAAAAAAAGGGGGAGAACCACTTTGGAAATAAATAAGCAGCTGTATTATAAGATTCAACAATTCAACGTACCAGTATTATTTATAGTGACGTTCGCTTTTATTGCGTCATTTAATATAAGTGCTTTTGAAAATAGTGGTGTAGAAAACAGCAGCAAGAAACTAAATAAAAATACAGTAGAATATTATCAAAAGGATAATATAACCAATCAAATACCATATTTTGATAATCGTTTTCGTCTTGATGCAAAATTAGATGAAATAACATTAATATTTTATCGAAAAAGTGGCAGTAAACCCATTATCCTTATTAGGCCTGATGGCAGTAAAATTAGGGTTAATAAATTTGACCATGAAAAAGTAGAATGGTTTGATGATAGTACTTTTGACATGATCAAGATAAAAAAACCCATGCCGGGGCCTTGGCAGGCTGTGGGAGACATTTTACCCCATAGCCAAATACTGGTGGTATCCGATGTTACAATCGCAGTTGAACCTCTACCTGAGCTTGCTTTTTCAGGTGAGACTTTGAAAGTTGAGGGACACTTGTTTAATGGTGATGAGGCGATAAAAACCCCTCACTTTAAAAGAGTGGTAAAATTAGATGTTAACTTTTACAGTACTAATAACTCGCTCTATGAAAACTTTGGTGCCGACGCCATTAAAGTGACCTCCTTTCGTGATGATGGTCATTCGCTTGATGAATACGCTAACGACAACACTTTTACGGGAGAGTTTGTTTTAGATTTTGCTCCAGGGGAGTGGCAACCTGTTTACCTAGTTAAATTGCCGATGACAACTAGAGAGCTTAGACAAAACCCTATACTCCTACAAAAGACACCTGTCGAGATAAGTGTTGTTAAATCACAAGAAGTAGATAAACCCCACCAATTAGTGTTAACTATTGATCCCAGCTATGTAGATCCCAGCAGTTTTATCTTCCAAGGGAAGTTCACCTTCCCTGACCGACAGGTTGAGCCTTTTTCTATTATAGAAGCGAATGGCGAGACAAAAACAACAAGAACCACAAGTATTACTAATACTGAACCCGGTATTTATCGCATTAATGTCAGTGCTTTTGGTAAAACAATCACTGGTCGGGAATTCCGCTTAGTGGTGCAAGAGTTCACTTTTAATGTTGAGCCAACGAATCAGACGATGAATAGCTCAGATACAGGCGTTATGGGTGATGGGGTTAATACTGAAATTACTGATGACATACTTATTAAAGCCGAACAAGAAACAGAGTTGGCTTTATTAGCCCAGCAACAAGCTCAAGATGAAAAAGAACAAGAAACTATGTTGTTTATCATCGTTGGCAATGCTGTCATCATATTCATTGCCGTTGTTTTGTATTTTGCATTACGAAGAAAGAAAGTAAAAACTAAGTAACATTGAGGTAACTTAGTATAAAAGGAGAGGATACCGATGAAATATGCTTTGATTTTCATCGGATTGGTCGCCAAATGCGCACGTAGTAAATAATATTAAAAAAGTGGTTGACTGCGCCGCGTCATAACCGTATTATCTCGCCGCATTCAACGACATGTTGTTGAAGCAGCGATAAGTAACAATGATTGATTGAGATTTATTAATGTTGTTTATCGCAAAAGATTGCAGAGTAATATTACATTGATTAACTTTTAAGATAATCAGGTAGATATGAAAATCATCTTATACGGGTTTAGTACCGTTCACTTCCCCTAGTGAAAAACTAAAAATTAACAAGATATGCGGAGTGGTAGTTCAGTTGGTTAGAATACCGGCCTGTCACGCCGGGGGTCGCGGGTTCGAGTCCCGTCCACTCCGCCAATTTTGTTAAAAATCATCATAGTTGATGCGAGGTGAATTTCGTTAAACATTCATAGCAAAAAACAGCGGAGTGGTAGTTCAGTTGGTTAGAATACCGGCCTGTCACGCCGGGGGTCGCGGGTTCGAGTCCCGTCCACTCCGCCAATTTTGTTAAAAATCATCATAGTTGATGCGAGGTGAATTTCGTTAAACATTCATAGCAAAAAACAGCGGAGTGGTAGTTCAGTTGGTTAGAATACCGGCCTGTCACGCCGGGGGTCGCGGGTTCGAGTCCCGTCCACTCCGCCAATTTTGTCAAAAATCATCATAGTTGATGCGAGTTGAATTTCGTTAAATTTTCATAGCAAAAAATAGCGGAGTGGTAGTTCAGTTGGTTAGAATACCGGCCTGTCACGCCGGGGGTCGCGGGTTCGAGTCCCGTCCACTCCGCCAATTTTGTTAAACATAACCAGTAACTGATAAGAGGTAATCTCTTAACTCATTCAGTTATATGAGGTAATCTAATACCTCATAATTATATAAATCCTGCATTTATAATGAAATTTCCTACCATATATTGATCAATCTATTAAATTCAGTAAAGACTCCCTTAATAAATAATAACCTAATTATATTCGTATATTTTCTTTTCTATCTAGTTGATCCCGCTTTACAGTAAATCAACAGCTCTTGGCTGATAATACATTAAGATTATCTACAATTTATAATTTTGACACTTTCATCAACCTTAATTAACCCGCTCTAGCTTAGATAACCTAGCTGAATAATTGAAATATCCTTAAAAACTAACAGTACCTATCTACTTGTTAATTATGGGTTTATTGTTTGCTTTTAGGCTTGTGCTTTTATTCATTTAATAAAAATTGCAAAAACAGCTTGAATTAGTGGTACGACCAGTGCTTTAATCTAGGTATAAATAGATCACTAAAGTTGTCGGAGTAGGGAAATGCTAAGTTATAAAGCACCAGTAGCAGATATTAAGTTTTTGATTGAAGATGTTTTTAAATATTATGATCATTATAAGAAATATGAAGAATTTGAAGAAGCTAGTCCTGATTTAGTGGATGCTATTTTGCAAGAGTGTGCAAAGTTTTGTGAGAATGAATTACTGCCATTATATCAAAGTGGTGATAAAGAAGGTTGTAAGTTTGATAACGGTACAGTTACAACACCTAAAGGCTTTAAAGAAGCTTATCAGCAGTATATCGATGGTGGATGGTCTTCGTTATCACATTCTTTAGAACATGGTGGGCAAGGGCTTCCTCCATCATTAGGTATGGTGCAATCAGAAATGACAGGCACTGCTAACTGGTCTTGGGCTATGTACCCAGGTTTGAGCCATGGTGCAATGAATACCATCACTACTCACGGTAACGAGAAACAAAAAGAACTGTATTTAACACGTTTAATTCAGGGGACCTGGACAGGAACTATGTGTTTAACAGAGCCTCAATGTGGTACTGATCTGGGCCAAGTGAAAACTAAAGCAGAGCCGAACGGCGATGGCACCTACAATATTACTGGCACAAAAATATTTATTTCTGCAGGTGAACATGATTTAACTGACAACATTATTCATATTGTGCTGGCAAGATTACCCGACGCACCAAAAGGCACACGTGGTATTTCATTATTTATAGTGCCAAAGATAAAAGCTGAGCAAGACGGGACTCTTGGTGAAGCAAACAATGTTACCTGTGGTTCGATAGAAGATAAAATGGGCATCAAAGCTTCTGCAACTGCGGTACTTAATTTCGATAACGCTGTAGGTACGTTAATAGGCCCTGAAAATAAAGGTTTGGAATGTATGTTTACCTTTATGAATACCGCACGTATTGGCACAGCACTGCAAGGCATTTGCTCTGCAGAGCTCGCTTTCCAAAACTCTTTGATTTATGCCAAAGAACGTTTATCAATGCGCTCTTTATCGGGTAAGAAATACCCTGATCAAATTGCTGATCCAATTATTGTTCACCCTGATGTACGTAAAATGCTGATGACACAGAAAGCAATTTCTGAAGGTGGCAGAGCAATGATATATTATACGGCTAAAATAGTTGATGACATTTCGATGGCTAAAACCGAAGAAGAACGTCAAGCAGCTGATGATCGTTTAGGCTTTATAACACCAATATTAAAAGCCTTTTTAACTGAGCTTGGCTCTGAAAGTGCAAATCATGGCTTACAAATCTTTGGCGGTCACGGTTATATAAAAGAGTGGGGCATGGAACAAATAGTTCGAGATGCAAGAATATCGACTCTCTATGAAGGTACTACAGGTATACAGGCGCTTGATTTATTAGGTCGTAAAATACTAATGACTCGCGGTAAGTCTTTAAATGACTTTTCTAAAGAAGTACTTGGATTTTGTAAAAACAACAGTTTGATTTCAAGCAATCCTCATAAACGTCAAATGAATCGTTTTATTTGGCCTTTGAGTAAATCTATTGCGAGTTGGCAGCAATACTCTGTTCGTCTTGCATTAAAAGCAAAATCTGATCGTGATGTGGTTGGTTCAGCCTCTGTGGACTTTTTGATGTATTCTGGTTATGTAGTTATGGGCTATTTTTGGGCGCAAATGGCACAATCGGCCTATGAAAAACTTGCTGGAGATGTTGAAAATAGAGACTTCTATCGTGCTAAGATAAAAACAGCTGAATTCTATTTTGAACGTATGTTGCCAAGAACAAAATCATTAGCCAAAACAATGATGGCTGATCCAAAAAGTTTAATGCAGCTTGATCAAGAGTTAATGTCGTTTGTATAAGGTAAATAAGTAGTTTCGAGTATATATAAAAATGCACGGTAACTTTCTATAATAGTTATCGTGCATTTAGTCAAAAATTATTTGTTCTTACTTTAGTGACATAATCCAGGCAATAATCCTTCGGGTTGTTTGTTCTATCTGCTGACTATCAATATTCACTTGATTTGCAAGCTGGGCATATTGAAGTTGCGAAAAGACGGTATACATTATTTTGGCATCAAGTTCAGGGTTAACCTTATTAAAAAATCTACATAATTTCTCATAAGGTATTAATTGTGCTAATTCATGCTCTTGCACAAGCAAACGTAATGCAGGCGTTACTTGAATTTCTGTGAACATTAATTGCTCGACAGCAAGTGGTATAGCTTGGTGTTTGATGTTCTCTATCAAATGCTCTGATGTCATTTCACTTAACTTTTGGCATAAAGCCTCCCTTACAACAGTTTTCCTCAACTCTTTTTTACTCGTTTTTGTTATTTCCGCAAATGTAGTCTCTAAAATCGAATCAGCACGGGATAATATCTGGTCAGAGTTTAGTTTAAATGCTTGATGAATTAACTCTTGAATGTCTTTAAAGTAATAAGTAGTTAATGAAAGCTGTAACTTTGCATGACTAGCAATAGCGCGATGAGTAGTACCTTTTACGCCATTGAGTGCTAAAACTTCAATCGCAGCAATAAGGATTTTTTCACGTGTTTTTTCCCCTTTAGAACGACGCTTTACCGGTATATCATTATGTACTTCTGTTGGGTCAGGAGTGGTTATATCTTTTACGGGCATGAGCAACTCTGTTAACGTGTTAGCATGATATTTACTTTATATTAACATTATTTATGTCGGTTGATAATATTAAAAAAGTACTTTATATACCCTTATTACTATCTATATCGGGTAATAAGGGTATTCATGTTTTATAAATCTACACAAAACTTAGTTGCGGTTAGGTCTTTACTATCAAAATCATCTACAGCAATTACCCATTGACGACCTGCTTCTGCAGTGATGAGTAACTCAGCTTCAGCTTTTGATATTATGCTTTCAGACAAACCTAGTTCAGCGACTTTATTAAGTTGATAAAAGGGAAGTTTTTTATCAAGAGAGCGACATACTTTGTCAAAAATTGGCTCACAATTGATAATATCTTCAAGAGCTTGTTCTAATTTTCCAAAAATATTACTACCGTCTCGCGTTAAATATTGTCCTTGTCCTAAACGAGTACGACTCGCACAAGGTGTTTGCAATAATTGTGCGACATTATGAGAAACCTCATCACTAGGCTTACTCAACCATGTTCCTAAGGGAAAAATAATTACACGTAAAAATGCTGCTACAACTTTATTTGGAAAGTTGCTGATGAGTTCATCAATAGCGTGTTGCATATTGTAAAGACAATCTTCAACGGCCCATTGAACTAGTGGTAAATCGGCACTTTTACGACCTTCATCATGATATCTTTTTAACGTGGCGCTAGCTAAGTACAAATTACTCAGTATGTCCCCCAATCTTGCAGATATTCGTTCTTTACGTTTTAAGTCCGCCCCAAGCGTTAACATGGCAATATCAGAAAGCATTGCTAAGTTAGCGCTAAAGCGAGTGAGTAACTGATAATAACGGTGAGTTTCATCGTTAAACGGACTACCCAAAAAGCGTGAACCTGTGATTGAACACCATAAGCTACGGCTGATATTGCTGATGCTAAAGCCAATATGACCAAACAGAGCATGGTCAAAATCATTTAGGGCTTGTTCATTGTTACTATTATTGGCGGCTGCTAATTCGGCCAAAACATATGGGTGACAGCGAATAGCACCTTGCCCGTAAATAATCATGCTGCGGGTTAAAATGTTTGCACCCTCAACGGTTACAGCAATGGGAGCCCCTTGGTAACCTCGTGCTAGATAATTGTTAGGCCCCATGCAAATGCCTTTTCCGCCATGAATATCCATAGCATCGATGATAGATGAACGCATTTTTTCGGTAAGGTGATATTTCGCTATGGCCGAAATAACGGAAGGCTTTTCACCAAGATCAATTGCTCCTGTCGACATTATAGTAACAGCATCCATTAAGTAGGCATTGGCACCAATACGGGCAAGTGGCTCTTCAATACCTTCCATTTTACCAATAGGCATTTTAAATTGACGCCTTATTCGACTATATGCTCCCGTTGCTAAGGCGGTAGCTTTAATACCCCCTGCGCTATTTGATGGTAGTGTAATAGCACGACCAACGGATAAACATTCAACTAACATACGCCAGCCTTGGCCAGCCATTTCAGCGCCCCCTATAATAAAATCAAGGGGTACAAATACATCACTACCTTGTGTTGGGCCATTTTGGAAAGGGACGTTAAGCGGAAAATGTCTGCGGCCAATGGTAATTCCAGCTAAATTTGTTGGAATAAGCGCACAAGTAATTCCTAAGTCTTCTTTATCAGATAATAGCTTGTCTGGGTCTTGTAATTTAAAAGCTAAACCTAACACTGTCGCAATCGGAGCAAGTGTGATGTAACGCTTGTCCCATGTTAGCTTCATACCTAAAACATCTTTTCCTTCAAACTTCCCGTGACAAATTATACCAACATCAGGTATAGAACCAGCATCAGAGCCTGCTTCTGGGCTGGTTAGGGCAAAACAAGGGATTTCTTCACCTGACACTAACCGAGGCAAATAATGCTCTTGCTGTTCTCTAGTACCATATTCTTGCAATAATTCACCGGGCCCTAGTGAATTAGGCACACCGACAGTACTTGCAAGTACTGAACTTACTCCCGTTAATTTTTGTAAAACACGAGATTGGGCATAAGCGGAGAACTCTAGGCCGCCATATTGTTTTTTAATGATCATGGCAAAGAATTTATTTTCTTTTAAGAATTGCCATATTTCTGTAGGTAAATCTGCAATTTCATGTGTTATATGCCAATCATTAGTCATGGCACAGACTGTTTCAACTGGGCCATCTAAAAACTCCTGCTCTTGAGTACTTAATCTAGGGCGAGGGTAGTTATGAAGTTTTTTCCAATCAGGGTCACCGCGAAACAAATCAGCATCAAACCATGTGGTTCCTGCATCTATTGCTTCTTGCTCTGTTGATGACATCTGCGGCATGATTTTTTTAAATAATGCTAACAAGGGCATACTAATAAACTGCTGACGAACGCTGTCTATATTAAGCGGCAGTGCAATTACACCAAAAAGTAGCCAAGATACAATACCAATAATATTGAAGAATGAGCCTATTGCCATAACTGCAGCAAAAGCAAATGTGTAACTCGATAATGATGCTCTTGTGTAACTCATAAACCAAGTTAGCGATAATGCGGCAAATAGCCAAATAATAATATCCACAAAGATTCCTTTTTAGTGTTTTTATGTTGTGATGTTGTATATAAGAAAAAGTATTTGAATTTATAATACTTTTTAGTCAATGGTATACTCTATTTATAGAATAAATTGATGATTTAGCCAAGCATAATTCATTATTAAGTATTCGGTTTTCTAATGAGATAAGTGGGTGAGTTCCCCTGTAAATTAATTTAAATAAGATAGTTAAGCAGTAATTGATTTATTAACCAGTGCCCCATCAATGCCAGACATGCCTGAAACCGAGAGGGTATCAGCCAAGTGCTAATAATTGGATTGGTAACTCCCTCAAACGATAACAAACCGTCACGGGTATGATCATAAAATTGACTTCTTACACTCATTTGGGAGCAGTAACACCCTAATAAGCCTCAGCTTTCGCAACACAAAAAGTGACTTCAGCTAAGTTATCTAGTGACTTAAAGCCAATTACAGCTTAATATTAAGGAAAGCTAAACGGATTTTTAATTCGTTTAGCTTTTTATTTTCTATACTGCCTCACTTGGCGTTTTTAGGTTTTTTATTTTTAAGTATGTGATTGATTTTTAAAAGGTTATACGATTTATGTGTGAACTATTGGCGATGAGCGCAAATGTGCCAACCGATATCTGTTTTAGTTTTAGTGGATTAATGCAGAGAGGCGGAAATACTGGGCCACATAGTGACGGTTGGGGAGTTACTTTTTATGAAGGAAAAGGCTGTCGTAGCTTTAAAGACCCGATGCCAAGTGCTCATTCCCCTATTGCGGAGTTGGTGACTAAGTACCCAATGAAAAGTGAGGCAGTGATTTGTCATATCCGCCAAGCCAATTCAGGTGAAGTGTGTTTAGAGAATACTCATCCGTTTGTCAGACAAATGTGGGGGCGAAATTGGACTTATGCTCATAATGGTCAATTGAAAGATTTTAATACCGAGTTACCAATCAAATTCCACCTGCCTATTGGCACAACGGATAGTGAACATGCGTTTTGCTGGATACTTGACCAACTGCATCTTGAATTTGGTGCTAAGCAGGTTAGTGCTAAAATATTATTTAGTTTTATTGCTTCCCTTGCCGCCAAAATAGATTTACTCGGTGTTGCAAATATTATTATTACAGACGGGGAGTACTTGTTCGCTTATTGCTCAAATAATTTACATTGGCTTACGCGTAAAGCACCTTTTGGGCAAGCAAGTCTTATTGACGCGGAAATGGCTGTTGATTTTCAAAAGGAAACTACCAATAAAGATGTCGTGACGGTTATTGCTACCAAGCCATTAACAGATGATGAGACCTGGCACAAAATGAAAGCAGGTCAATGGCAACTGTTCTGTCTTGGAGAGCTAGTTGCCGGCACAAATGTTTGTATAGAAGAATAAACAACTCAATATCATTTATTAAAAGAATGCTTAATATTTAGTGTTCATCAAAGAAGCTCCAAGCGATAAAGCGGCTAATCTTTTGGCCTTGTTCCATGTTAATTATTTTGACTTGGCTCGCTTGGGATTTTTTTAAACAGAGTTGTAGCTTGGAAACATGTTCTTTTTTAGAGACTAAACAGGTAAACCATAAGACCTGTTTTTGATATAATTTACTTTCTTTAATCATTTTATCAATAAAGGACAACTCGCCACCTGGACACCATAGCTCTGCTTTTTGACCTCCAAAATTAAGTTGTTTGGATTGAGTAGATGATTTCTGCTTTGAGGCTATTTTAGTTTTATTTAAGTTTTGCCACTTTCGGGCTGTTCCCTGACTTGCCTCTGCTAAGGAGCGGTGGAAAGGTGGATTACACAAGGTTAAGTGGTAAAACTCATCGCTCTCAATAATATCTTTAAAAATAGCATTACTATTTTTTTGCAAACGACATGAGATGGTTCTGTTGAGTGTTTTATCTGCAGCGGTTATATGCTTTGCTACCTTGATAGATACAGGGTCAATATCTGAAGCAACAAAGTGCCAGCCATATTCTCTTTGACCCAAAATAGGATATATACAGCTTGCACCAGTGCCAATGTCGAGCACCTTAATTGGTTTTTTTATTTCGGTTAGCGACTGTGCTGTAGCAGCAAGTAAGTCATTGAGGTGATGGATATAATCGACTCTTCCGGGTATAGGTGGGCATAAATAATTTTCAGGTATGTCCCAAAAATTAACATGGTAATCATTTTTAAGTAAGGCAAAATTTAATGCCTTGATTGCCAAAGGGTTAGAAAAATCTATAGTATCTTGATTATTATATTTATTCTTTATAATAAAAGGGGATAACTTAGGCAGAGCTTTAACTAATGCCTCAAAGTTATAACCTTGTTTGTGACGATTATTTTTATGCAAAGGAAGACCGCTGTGGCAAAAAGGTGATTGTGATTGGTATTAACTTAATTACTATTTGGTTTATTTCCAATTTTAAAGTAACCGTTACTAGTAAATTGCACTACCTGTTGTCGTTTTTTACCTAATAGAATAGGACCATCATCCATAAATAAAAAATTTTTCCAATGGCGCTTGAAAATTAGCCAACTGGTTTCTATAACATTATCTCTTGAGCTACAGTAGTAGACTACTGTATTTTGATCCCAGTCTAAATGATCTGCTATTAACTCTGGCAGAGACTCATCATTACTATCCCAAAGACCTTCCCATTTACCTTGCTCTAACCAGTTATTGTTATCTGATGGCCAATCTCCTTTTTTAAAAAAATCAGGATGATCGACTTGCCTAGAAATAAATGTGTCCCATACGATGTTTGCACGTTCAATAGTCATAGGTTTAATTTTTGTTAGATCAGGATCTGCAATGGGCAAACTTTTATGCTTGAATATCCAAGCATTTTTTAAACTTTCTAGTGGCAGGTAATTCATTAATATCGCTCAAAAAGGAAAACAAGCTAATTATACCCAGCAAAAGATAAATAAAAAAGTGCTACATAGGATATCAAGTTGCTGCTTACAGTTACATGGTAAAAATAATCACCTTTAGGAGGAAATTAACGGTTTTTCATCTGGTCTTTTTTAGCAAGCCTATAAGCATCAAATGTAGCAATTATCCAAATAAGTAGTAATAAAAAAACATTAGTAGATAGGTTAGGGCTATCTAATGTACCTTGGTCAATTAATGCTTGTCGAATTGCTATTAACTCCATAGGTATATCCCCTCGGACAACGCTATCTATGATGTGTTGGGCTTTTTCAACAATTTCTGTAATAAAGCCAAGTAACAGGTAAGAAAAACTTACTATAAAGGCCAGTGCGATTAGGTATTTCTTCAAGACTAAATGACCAATACCAGGGAAAACTAGTGCAGACAATAGGGTGACTTTTGTTGTTTCTTTCATAAGAGGACGTAAGTAGTTTTATTAAAGTAGTTGGAATCATATCTTGATATGTTAAATGAGGCTAATAGAAAATAACGGTTAAAATAGATCTCTGTGGGTTTTTTTGTGATAAAATATGTTATTAATGGTAATAACTTATATAGAAAGGTTAATTATCAAACGATTGTTTTAATCAAAATAAAAATGTATACTTAAAATATAAAAAATTAATATCGCAACGACCCTAATTATTTTTAATGAACTCAAGTGGTTGCGAAGTGAATGAAAGCCTTTAATATAAGGCTTCTAAGCACAATGATAAATGAAATCAGTTTTAATAACTCAAATGTTAAAACAAAGTAACAGAAATTAACACTTGTGTAATTTATGTTCAGATGATATTAATAAAAATAAAAAGAAGGAGCGGTTTATGCCACAAGCAGCAATTCGCCAATATGAAGATGATGAACAGATGCCTATCGCAGACGTTGATCAACAGGCTGTATCAGAAGCGGAAACTGAAGACGCAGAAGAAATTGTGAACTCTCCTACTGCAGAAGAACAGCAAGAAGAAAAGCAAGAGGAGCCTTATTACCACTATACTGTAGATACTAAGGACCCTGACCCATGGCTAGTAAAACACAAAACTAAGATAATCGTTCTTGTTATTCTAGCCGCTGCTGCAGTTGCTGGTAGCTTGTATTATAAAGATCTTAAATTAAACGAACAAACCAAAGCAATTGTTGCTGCGCCTCAACTTAATGACTTTTATTATGTCGATTTTCGAGTAATTAAAGATAATCTTCGCCCTGCTGAGAAGTTTCGTATGGCGAAAGTAAAAGATATTACTGGTGACGTAGTCACAATCAACTTTAGTAGCTACTTTTATCTTAAAGAGCATGAATTGAATGAAGCAATTCGTTATGCACAATTAAGATTTGAAAAGTTTTTTCAAGAAAAGCGTCATAATTATAAAATTTCAGAACTGCAGGCGATGATTGAATCAGGCGCAATAGTTTTAGCACGTCGTCCTCAAGGAAATATGCTTGACGGTAATGTTGTAGTCCCAGACTCTCATTTTAAATCTAGCTCGATTTTTATACCTGGTAAGAAAGAAAACTTTACAGGTCTAGAGTACTTAAAGTTTGTTTCTGATGGAAATAATGCTGAATCGGCATTCGAAAAATTTGAAGAGTCGGCTGATTTAGGTTTTGCTGAAGGACAAGTAAACTTTGCTCAAATGTTTTTAAATGGTACTGCTGTAGAGAAAGACTTACATGAATCTCTTTATTGGTTTAAACAAGCAGCACTTCAAGCACATGAACCTGCAATATTGAAATATGCGATTGTTTGTCAACAGGTAGAAAGCTGTGCTATTGAAGATTTTTATCAAGAATTAGTAAAATCAGGAGTAAACATTGAGTTTACTAAACAAGCTGATGTTAGAGCGACAACAAAGGCTTTTGCTAGAGATTTAGAAGCCGCTAAAAAATAATCTTAGCTTAATCGTAATTATCAAAGAACAATCTAAAAAGGCTTAAAATTTATTTTAAGCCTTTTTTTTTCGCAATTAAAATGCCGATTTTACAACCCTTAGTTATACTCGTTTTATTAGGTTCTTTCTCACTTGTTCTGGTCAAAAAACCGAGCCCTTTGTTGCTTTCAATCCCAAAAGCCAGAAATTACGCAATCAAGTGTTTTACTCTGAAGTATTTCCCCTACGCTCAACAAGATTACAAACTTAATTAAAATGGCATTGTACAAATTTTATTTATACCCATTCCCTTAATAAAGTGATGTACCTAATATTTTAAAAGGGATATATACAATGTACTCTTTTAACCAACTAGTTGTACTGGATAAAATACTTAGGATAATCGCTTCTGCACTGTTTAATAAGCGGTATGTATTGAGTGTTAATTATTAAATAACGGTGTAATTGTTAATATTAACAAATAGAAGTGATGACTTAGTTTATCTGATTAGTATTATATAATGCGCTCAATAATAAAGGTCAGCTATCGTTGCATTGAACGACTTGCATGGACTTATCAGTAGTGGTTAAAAAGATTACAAAGGAAATAAAGCTTCTGTAAATCCTGCTCTCTTACTTTTCAAATACTCGGCTAAAAGGGGGTAGTGAGTCGAGTAGTTGCTTACCATAACGTTTGGTTACTACACGCTTATCCAGTAGCGTGATTATTCCTTCATCTTTTTCGTTACGTAATAAGCGGCCACAGGATTGTACCAATTTTTTTGATGTATCAGGTACTGATAATGTCATAAATGGGTTGCCACCTTTTGCCGTAACATACTCTGCTTGTGCTTGTTCAACTGGGGAAGTTGGTACCGAAAATGGCAATTTAGTAATGATTAAGTTATTAAGATAGTCGCCAGGTAAATCTAGCCCCTCAGAGAAGCTCTGGGTGCCAAAAATTATACTCACCTTCTTGTTATCACAACGTTTTTTATGTTGTTCTATTATTTGTTGGCGTGATAACTCACCTTGCACCAAAATGTCAGAATTACCTTCTTCTCTAAGAGCTTCTACGACTTTATTCATTTGCCAATAAGAAGAAAATAATACTAGGCTAGCGCTTCCTTGTTGAAGATACTTTGGCAGTTTTGTAATGACTTCATCCGTGAAGTCTGGTGCACTGGCTTCATTATTCATATTAGCCATAAGAAGTTTTGCATTGTTTTGGTAATCGAAAGGGGAATCAACTTGCTGGTACTGACTGTCGTCATTATTTTTTAAACCTGCTTGAAAACGAAAATGGTCGAAGGAGTTTAAAGCACGTAAGGTTGCAGAGCATAATACAGCGCCCTCACATTGGCTCCACAACATATTTTCTAAGGTAAAGCCAACTTCAATTGGTGATGCACTTAAAAGGTAATCTTGGCGTTTACTGGTGAGTTTCTCTAACCATCTTGCCATTGGGGCGCCTTTGTCACTATCAGTTTTGCTATACATATACCAAAGCGCTTGTAAATTATCCAAGCGTTGCACCATAAACCCAGCTTCGGCTAGTAATGGCTCTGCTAAATACATTTGTGTATCGCCGTCTTTTACTGATTCTATCAAGCTGTTATAAAGCTTATTTAAATGAGATAAGGATTTTTTACTAAGGCTTTGTAGATCTTCTGCCCAAGTTTTTAATGTTGGCGGAATAATACCGTTTTCAAACCGATACACATTTTCATCATTCTGTGGTTTTTTATTAAACTTTTGACTGCGAGACTGAGTTTCATTTTCTTGGAAGTAGATATTGGTATTTGTTTCAATGAAATCTAAAACCTTCTGCATTTCCATCAATAAGTCCTGACAGTCATCACCTAGTTTTAATGCGGGAGAAATCGCGCTTTGGGATTTAATTAACTTAGCCATCTTGTCGCCAGTGTCTCGCAGTTTAGTTAGCCATTCTATTGAACCTTTTAAGGTGATGCTAGCACTTGAAAAATCACGAGTTACTTTGGGCAGGTGATGTGCCTCGTCAATAATATAGAAGGTATCTTCCGGTGAAGATAGTATTCTACCGCCGCCTAACTCAAGATCCGCTAGTAATAAGTTGTGGTTTATTACTAGCACATGTGCTTGGTCCATTGTTTCACGGGCTTTGTGAAATGGGCAGTGTGTATGTTCGGACAAGTTCTTCAAACAACTGTGTTTATCACTTTGAACTTGTTGCCAGATATGCTGAGGTAAATGAGTCTCCCAAGAGTCTATATCACCTAACCAACTACCATCTAATAATGCTTTGTGCATAGCATTCAATGTTCTGACATCTTTAGCATCGGGCTTTTCTGCGAATGTGAAGCCAACTTGAGTTGGTTCGTCACCTGAGCTCGTTGTTACAGCTTGGGTTAGTTTTTGCCTGCAGACATAACGCTGTCTACCTTTGACTAAGGTAAAGTCGAAGTTCAATCCAGCGTATTTTTTTAAAAAAGGTAAATCTTTATCAACAAGCTGCTCTTGCAAAGCAACTGTGGCGGTTGATATGCAAACTTTTTTGTCCTGAGCAAGTGCTAGGGGTATTGCACCTAAACAATACGCGAGTGACTTTCCAGTGCCAGTACCAGCTTCAATGGTAATTATTTTCCTATCTTTACTGTATTCACCAGCCAAGGTTTTGGCTATTTCGGCAATGAGAAAGGTTTGCTGCTTACGAGGGTTGAAATGCGTTAAGTTCTCGCCGATAGCTTTATAGGCTTGACGAATAGCTTGTTTTAACTTGTCAGATAACATTGTTACTAGTTTCCAAAAAACAGGAGATCGGTTACACTGCTGTATATATTAACAGGTTTGCACGTGTCACAGGTAAAATTTCATCATAAAATGACAAACTTTAAAACAACTGATATCAAGCAAGGTTTTTTGCTTACTCGGCAAGTGCAAGATACAGTAAGTGGTTTACAAATAACGCTATGGCTAACTAGTAGCTCCGGGCCATTTAAACTTACAATAAATAATGAGTTAGCTGTATTTTTTGTTGAGCATCATTTATTAGATACTGCTTTAAGCATTTTGAACAACCAAGGTGTTGTCTTAGAAAAGTTCCAACCTTTATCATTAAAAACTTTTACCCAGCAAAAGGTATCAGGCCTATATTTTTCCTCAATGCGTAGCTTTTACCGTGCCAGAGATGTATTAAAGAACAATCAGATTAAATGCTATGAAGACGACATTCGTCCCGATGATAGGTATTTAATGGAACGCTATATTACGGCGGATATTGACTTTATTGGCAAGCAAACTGCGAATTATTTAGCGAATAAACCAAGCTATAAAAATAAAAAAGTCGGTCATAACTACCAATTAATACAGAACGCTAAGTGTAAGCGTGCAAACGAACAAGCTGAAATTGTGCTTACGATGTTATCTATTGATATCGAATGTTCTATGCAGGGAGAGTTGTATTCCATAGGCTTATACGCCTGTAATAATAACTTGGGCGTAGAAGGTGAATTTAAACGAGTCTTAATGATTGGTGAGCCACAACCAAACACTGATAGCTATATTTGCTGGCTAGCAGATGAAAAGCAATTGTTAATGGCTTTTATTGATGAAGTTAATGCCTTTGATGCGGATATTTTCATAGGCTGGAATGTTATAAATTTTGATTTTGCTTTGTTACAAAAAAGGTGCGATTTATACGGTATTAAGTTTGCGATTGGCCGCGATGGTGGTAAACCTTATTGGCGTAAAAATAGCAATAACAGTGAGCAAAACTTTATTGAAATAGCCGGGAGAGTTGTCCTTGATGGTATTGACCTCCTAAAAACAGCTACTTATAGTTTCTCCAGTTTTTCGCTCGATAATGTTGCTCATACATTACTTGGTTTGGGTAAAAAAGTTACTGACGTTGACAATAGAGTGCAAGAAATAACAGATAACTTTCATCACGATAAAGCAGCGCTAGCGGCATACAACTTAGAAGATTGTCGGTTAGTTTGGCTTATTTTTCAAAAAACGCAGTTACTTAGCTTTGCTCAACTTAGGGCACAGCTGACTGGTTTAGCCATTGATAGAGTTGGTGGTTCAGTGGCTGCTTTTACTAACCTTTATTTACCTAAATTACATCGCAGTGGTTACATAGCGCCTAATATGGGAGATGGAGAGTCGGGTTTAGTTTCTCCTGGCGGTTACGTGATGGATTCTATCCCAGGACTGTATGAAAACGTACTTGTGCTTGATTTTAAGAGCTTGTATCCAAGCATTATTAGAACTTTTAAAATTGACCCTATGGGATTGATTGAAGGCCTTAAGATCGAACAGGAGGCTAGACTAAACAATGAAAATACCGAAAAAGCAGATGATATCGAGAAAATAGATAGCTGTGGACAATTAAAAAGTGATAAGCGGGACTACGTCATAGAAGGGTTTGATGGCGCCTTTTTTTCCAGAAGTGCACATTTTTTACCTGATATTATTCAATCGCTGTGGTTAGAGCGCGATAAAGCTAAGGCGAAAAAAAATGCTGCTTTATCACAAGCGATAAAAATCATTATGAATAGCTTTTATGGCGTTCTAGGGTCAACAGGGTGTCGTTTTTTTGATCCTAGATTATCTGGATCTATTACCAAGCGTAGTCACGAAATATTAAAACAAACCAGTCAGTGGATCACTGCAAAAGGGCATAAAGTCATTTATGGTGATACCGACTCAATATTTGTTTATATCGGTGCTGATAAATCAAAGCAGCAGGCGAATGAGTTAGGGCAGGCGTTACAAGGCTATATCAATAAAAAGTGGCAAGTTACATTACAAGAAGACTTTAAAATAGCCAGTCAATTAGAGATTGAATTTGAAACACACTTTAGTCAATTCTTGATGCCAAAAATACGCGGATTTAATAATGTTAAAGATCAAAAATTGATAGGTACGAAAAAACGTTATGCAGGTATTGCTGATGGAGTCATGATTTTTAAAGGCTTAGAAACAGTAAGAAGTGACTGGACTGAGTTAAGTAAGGATTTCCAACAAACTTTATATAAATTAGTTTTTAATAATGAGCCTATTGAAGTGTATATACAAAGTATTGTTGATAACTTAAAAAATGGTCTCTACGATAAAAAGCTCATTTATCAGAAAAAAATACGGCGTAAATTAGAGGATTACGTTAATACTCCACCGCATATCAAGGCGGCATTGATTGCTAACCATAAGCTTCAAGAACTAGGTATAGAGCAAAAATATAAACATAGAAGTATCATCAAATATGTTGTTACCTTAGATGGTGTACAACCGCTAGAGTTTAATAAAAGTAAACTTGATTATGATTTTTATGTTGAGAAGCAGCTTAAGCCGATAGCAGATGATATTTTGCCATTCATCAATAAAGATTTTGAGTCTATTGCAGGCGATCAAATGGGACTGTTTTAATGACTATTTGTTATTTATTTGAAATGAATAGTAAATAACTTATTTCAAATATTTCTTAACAAATCCTAGCTAGTAAACACTATTCAGGTTATAAATGTTTTATAAGAGATTTTAGATGGCTAGATAGCTGAAATTATTTGCTGTTTTCCCAACCTCTGCTAATTTACGATGCACTTGTCTGATCACATAGTTGGATCAAACACTCGGCCCGTATAATCTGATTAATGACCGAATGAGAATTTAATATGAAAGAAGATACTAAAATAGTGAATGCTGGCCGCAATGCTAAGTGGACGAATGGGGTAGTCAACCCAGCGGTAACACGTGCATCAACAGTGGTATTTAATACTGTTGCTGAAATGAACAATGCAGTGGCCAATCGCCATAATCAAACCATGGTATATGGACGTCGTGGTACCACTACCGCTTTTGCTTTTAGTGATGCAATGACTGAATTAGAAGGAGGTGCTGGTTGTGCACTTTTCCCATCGGGCACAGCTGCAATAACTAACGCTATTCTAGCCTTTGTTAAGCAGGGCGATCATATCTTAATGGTAGATAGTGCTTATGAGCCTACTCGTGATTATTGCGATAAAATATTAGCAAAAATGGGGGTTACTACTACTTACTATGATCCAATGCTTGGTGCAGATATTGAAGCATTAATTCAAGATAATACTTCGCTAATTTTCTTAGAATCGCCCGGCTCAATTACTATGGAAGTACAAGACGTGCCGGCCATTAGCGCAGTTGCACATAAACATGACTGTATTGTTATGTTAGATAATACTTGGGGTGCAGGTATCAATTTTAAGCCATTTGATTATGGTGTTGATGTGAGTGTTCAAGCGGCAACAAAATATATTGTTGGCCACTCAGATGTCATGCTGGGCACGGCAACGGCAGTAGAAAAATATTGGCCGAAATTACGTGATTATAGTTATTTAATGGGGCAGTGTACTTCCCCTGATGATTTATATTTAGCACTGCGCGGTATTCGTACGGTTGGAGTTAGGTTAAAGCAGCACCAACAAAGTGCGATTACGGTCGCAAAATGGTTAGAAGCAAGGCCAGAGGTAGCTAAAATATTACATCCTGCGTTTGAGTCTTGCCCTGGTCATGAGTTTTTTAAGCGTGACTTTGTTGGTTCTAATGGATTATTTTCGTTTGTACTTAATTGTGGTAATAAAGCCGCGTTAACCGCATTTTTGGATGGTTTAGACCACTTTAAAATGGGCTATTCATGGGGGGGATTTGAAAGTTTAATTTTGGGTATTACCAATGTGAATGCAATTCGTAGTGCAACCACATTTGATTGTGAATTTCCGCTAATTCGACTACATATAGGTCTAGAAGACGTTGATGATTTACTTAACGATTTAGAGCAAGGTTTTGCTCGATTTAATCAAGTACTTGAAAGTAATAAAAACTGATTATTTAAGCCTAGTTAGCGTAGTAAAGTTAGTGCTTAAATGTTTCGCAGCTCAATTTAATAGGTTTAGTTATTTGTTAAGAGGTAAGTATTAACAGATAAGTGTCAATCGATAGTTTAGCTATAGAAAGCTAGTGAGGAGTTAATCGCACTAGCTTTTTATTTTTATTAAGGAGCTACTCGTTTTAACAGCTGAAAGCTATGTTTGTACAGCGGCTATTGAGTGATGAATTAAAGCGTAGAGTTAACCATCAGCAGAAACCAGTTTAACAACATAAAATAGACAGTCATTAATCGCCGTACTTTTATTGGTCGTTGCTTTAAATAGCCGTAAATTATGTCGACAAACCAATTGGTTTTCACGGGCATAAAAGTACTGCGTTAACACATTGGTACCACTCTTATCAATCAGCTGTAAATTATCTAAGCCATTGCCATCAATCCAGCCCAACATTTCATCTTGGTGAGCGCTACCAAAATTGAAACACTCTATATTTTCTTTAAGTGTTACGCCGCTATAACCTTCATCATGCTGAGCGTAGGAAAGCTGAATATTAGCCTTTAATTGTAATCTTAATGGACGATAAACAACTTCCACAGGCTTTTCTTGCTGGATATAGCCAATATTATCACAGTGACCAACTTGGCTAATGCCTGAAAACGCGATTTCATGAGCTTGTTCGTCTTGGCAACCACCACACTCAATAGTAATGAAGGGGCAATTAAAATCTTTTTCCATTATCGAACCCATACTTAAATCAGATAAAATCAATGTTTGGCAAAAAAGAGAAGCAAGTGCCAATGTTTCTGTAGTCACTACTGAGCTTATAGCAAATGTAGGTCCTGAGCTTGATGAATTGTGAAGGTCGATCACCATTTCTGGCTTGACCTCCTTGATCGCTTGTTCGATTAATGATGCTCGCTGACAGTAACCTCTTTGTCCTTCGTGGCATTCAAAAGAGCAATTTTTGCCAAAGCAACGATTGATATCTATACCTCCATGGACAAAGCGGTTACTAAAAAGTGGCCTAGTGGTTGCTGCCTCAACGGAGCAGATTATAAAACGTAAACTTGTTGTGGGCTTGTCTTGCATTACTTTTTCAGTTAAATAGCGATGCATGGCAATTAAACCAGATGGTTCGTTCCCGTGGAGAAGTGTAGTAAATACTCGGCACTTGCTTTTATCTTTTCCAGATATATCAATTACGGTTGGGCCGGTCATCGATAAAAGAAATTGCTCATAATCCGCATGTAAATCTTGCCATGTTGGATCTCTTAAATAGTTGATTTCGCTAAAATCTATATCCATCGTCTTGCCTACATATGTTTTTTGTTTGAAGTAAAATCCTTTTATAAACAATAAGCATGTCACAGTTTTAGTACCTATAGTGTTGATTAAGGTCAATAAACGGTAGTTATGGGGTGATTTATATTTTTTTGAAGGTAAACTATCAATACATTTGCAATGAACATAAATAGAGATACTGTTATGAGTGAAGAAACTATTTTTTCAAAAATTATTCGTCAAGAAATTCCGACCCCTTTATTATATCAAGATGAGTTAGTTACAGCCTTTCGAGATATCGCCCCAAGAGTTGATAGTCATATTTTAATTGTACCGAATAAACTTATTGCCACGGTAAATGATGTAACGAGTGAAGATGAACTAACCTTAGGGCGTATGATTACTGTCGCGAAGAAACTCGCTAAAGAAGAAGGAATTGACGAGAATGGCTATAGGTTAATTATGAATTGCAATAGCGATGGCGGGCAAGAGGTTTATCATATTCACATGCATTTGTTGGGTGGCCAACCGTTAGGCGCCATGCTTTCAGTTTAAAATAACCCTATTATTTTTTGCTAACTCATATTGTTCACTATGCGATAAGTCGCAGGAATACTAAGGTCAAAGACAATGAAATCATCTAATTATTAGCGCATACTTTACCTTAGTACCCTCTCAATGGTTAATTTTGTGAATTGGAAAGACTTACTAGAAAATAGAAATCGCTTATTTTGGCTAGCGCATACTGCGGGCTGGTTCGGTTTTGCTTTTGTGCATTACCTAGGTTCGCTACAGCATGATCTTCGTGATATATTTGTAGTAATTATTTTTCTTAATGCTTATGCTGGTTGGTTGTTTACCGTACCGCTGCGTTACATTTATCGCAAAGCATGGAATTTCCCTCCCTTTAAAATAGCTTTGGTGGTGATACTTTCATCGTATTTTACGGGCGTGTTGTGGCAAATAGTTAAAAACATTAACCATTGGGAAATTTATAAACATGGTTATGAACCTAAATTTTGGTTTATGTATACCCAATCAAGTCTCAGTTCCTTTTATATTATTTTAAGCTGGAGTGGTCTTTATTTCGGTAGCAAATACTATCAAATGCTGCAAATTGAAAAACAAAATGTATTAAAAGCTAATGCTGTTGCGCACCAAGCTCAGTTAAAAATGTTGCGCTACCAACTCAACCCCCACTTTTTATTTAATACCCTAAATGCTATTTCAACTTTGATTTTGGTTGAAGAAAATAAAACTGCTAATAGCATGGTAACTAAACTGAGTGAATTTTTACGCTATTCACTTGATAAAGATCCGATGAAAAAAGTAACCCTGCAAACAGAGATACAAGCATTACAGCTATACTTAGCGATCGAGCAAGTCCGGTTTGAAGACAGATTACATCTGGATTTTCAAATTAATGATGACTGTCAGCTGGCATTAGTTCCTAGTATGATTTTACAGCCCTTAGCCGAGAATGCGATTAAGCACGCCATCGCTGTTCAAGAGCAAGGTGGTAGTATTATTATTTCGGTTAAACGTTTTGCTGATGACCTCTTAATTGAAATTGCTGATAATGGACCTGGCGCTGATATTATCAATGGTAATTTACATCGTGAAAGCGGTGTTGGTTTAGTCAATACACGTGAACGTTTACAAGCATTATATCTTGAAAAATTTTCGTTAGTTGTTTCCCATAATCAACCGTCTGGTGTTAAAGTAAATCTTCGTATGCCATTTCAATTAAGCTAATATTTAAACAAAGATTATTTTACTTTTTTTGAAAACTCCGTAAAGTTTATGTGAACTAATTAATAGGAATTTCTTATGTCACTATCAACCATTATTGTTGATGATGAACCCCTTGCTCGTAAAGGTTTAGCAATACGTTTACAAGCGCATGATGATATTAACGTTATTGAACAATGTGGTAATGGTAGAGAGGCATTAGAAGCCGTACGGGCTTATAAAGTAGACCTGATGTTTCTAGATATTCAAATGCCTGGCCTAAATGGCTTTCAAGTATTAGAGAGTATTATTGAACAAGGCTTAGCTATGCCTGTGGTTGTTTTTGTCACCGCATTTGATCAATACGCATTAAAAGCCTTTGAAGTTCATGCCTTAGATTACTTATTAAAACCCGCTGATGAAGAAAGATTAGCGCAGACAATTGAAAAAATACAACGTTACTTTAAAAGTAGTGCGGATAGAGCACACAAATCTAAATTAGTTCGATTAGTGAGTGATGTTACTGGTAATGACTATCAAAAAATATTATCTGAATTAGATAATGATCAAGAAATAACCATATCAAGTTATTCTGATGTTTTGGCTATCAAGGATGCTGGCGAAGTTAATCGTGTGCCAGTGAAAGATATTCTTTGGATTGATGCGGCTGGCGATTATATGTGTGTTCATACCTTTGAACACAAGCAAAACACTCCGAAAGAAAATACCTATATTCTTAGAAAAACCATGAAAGAGTTGGAATCTTGTTTAGATCCTAAACAGTTTATACGCAACCATAGATCAACCATAGTGAATAAACATGTTATTGATAAGTTCTGTAGCCAAGTTAACGGAGAGTACTTTTTAGTATTGAAAAACGGTAAAGAATTGAAGGTTAGCCGTAGCTACAAAGATAAAGTAAAACAAGCTGTTAATAGTTAATAGGTCTACTTTGTTACACCGCTAAGTAAGACAAGGGTCCAGTACAGTAATATTGATAAAGAACCAGAAAGAGGAAATAAAAAGCCATATGTTGATAACATATGGCTTACTTTAACACTCGCTAATATTGTTATTAGTTAAGGTGCTTTTTAGTTACTGTTAATACTTTTAAAGTATTTGAAGCACCTACGGTCTCCATCATATCACCATGAGTTAAAATCAGTTTATCACCGACGGTTAAATCAATCTGGCCACTAACGACTGTTAACATTTCATCAGACAAATTATCATTATTTACGTCAGTTGAATCAAACTCAATTGGGTAAACTCCACGGTATATGGCTGTTTTATTTAATGTCTTTGGATGGCGAGATAATGAGAATATAGGTAAACCTGAAGTAATCCGTGACATAATTTTACTTGTTTGACCAGATTCAGTTAAAGAGATAATCGCTTTAACACCTTCTAAATGATTTGCCGCGTACATAGCTGAAAGTGCAATTGTCTCAGACACTTCGCTAAAGGTAAGTTCAATCCTGTGATTTGATATATTGACTGAACGATGCTGTTCAGCACCGACACAAACATTTGCCATTGCAGTCACAGTTTCAACAGGATATTTACCCGCAGCAGTTTCTGCTGATAACATAACAGCATCGGTGCCATCTAATACAGCATTTGCTACATCCATTACCTCAGCACGCGTTGGCATAGGCTGCTCAATCATGGTTTCCATCATTTGTGTAGCAGTAATAACAACACGGTTTAATTGACGAGAGCGTGTGATAATATGTTTTTGTTTGCCAACTAGGGCTGCATCACCAATCTCTACACCTAAATCACCACGTGCCACCATAACAACATCAGATGCTAAAATAATACCATCAAGAATTTTGTCATCATTCACTGCTTCAGCACGTTCAATCTTAGACACTAAACGCGCATCACAACCTGCTTCTTGGGCTAATAAACGTGCTTCACGCATATCAGCAGCATCACGTGGAAATGATACAGCAAGAAAATCGACATCAATTTCAGCAGCAAGTTTAATATCTTCTTTATCTTTTTTCGTTAATGCAGGAGCCGTTAAACCGCCGCCTTGACGATTGATGCCTTTATTATTTGATAAAGGTCCACCAACAGTAACTATTGTAAATACTGAAGTATCAGAAGTAGAAAGCACTTTTAATTGTACACGGCCATCATCAAGTAATAGGATATCGTCTGTTTTAACGTCTTGTACTAATTTTTTATAATCAATACCAACTTTTTCTTGGCAACCCATACCTTTTTCTAATATGGCATCTAATTCAAATTTATCACCTATAGCTAATTGTATTGGGCCATCTTTAAAGGTAGACACGCGGATTTTTGGACCTTGTAAGTCACCTAATATACCAACATATATACCAAGCTCTTTAGCTATTTCTCTTACATTGTTTGCTCTATCAATGTGATCTTGTGGAATACCGTGAGAAAAGTTAAGTCTAACTACGTTAACACCAGCAGCTAATACATTTTTTAAAGTTTCTCTATCGTCTGTTGCAGGACCTAAGGTAGCTACAATTTTCGTTCTTCTAGGCATTTTAATCCTCTTACGTTTTTAATTACGATTTAATAGGGTTGTCGATTGTATTTCTGATGGTTGAAATACTGCTTTAATCATGAGCGACTAATTAATTAGTCCTTTTCTTTTTATCTAATCCTTTCTCTCGAAGCGTGAACTTCTTAAACTGTCTTTTACTTTTTTCAAGTTGTCTCTAAATTTACTACCACGACGTAAAGTGAAACCTGTCGCTAACACATCAATTAAGGCTAACTGCGCTATACGTGAGGACATTGGCATATATAAGTCAGTATCTTCACTGACATCAACACTAAGCACTATGCTACATTCTTTAGCAAGTGGTGTACCTGTCGTTGTGATACCAATTACCGTGGCATCATTTTCTTTTGCTAAACTAGCAACTTCAACCAGTGATTTGGTTCGACCTGTATGTGAAATAACAATCACCACATCACCTTGGCGACTATTTATAGCACTCATACGTTGCATTAATATGTCATCAAAATAAACCACAGGCACATTGAAACGGAAAAACTTATTTTGTGCGTCATGAGCAACAATTGCGGAGGCACCTAAACCAAAAAATGAAATCTTGTTGGCTTGAGTTAATACATCCACTGAGCGGTTGATGTCATTTGAATCTAAACTTTTACGTGCTAACTCAAGACTAGCCATTGTTGATTCAAATATTTTGGCCGTATATTCTTCAGCCGTGTCATTTTCATCAACATGTCTATTTACGTAGGGCGTACCGTTGGCCAAACTTTGTGCTAAATGTAATTTGAAATCGGGATAGCCTTTTGTATCTAAGCGACGACAAAAACGGTTAACAGTTGGTTCACTAATATTGGCTTGTTTGGCAAGTGCGGCGATACTTGAGTGAATCACGGTATTAGGTGACGCTAAAATAACTTCTGCTACTTTACGTTCTGATTTGCTGAGCATGTCTAGTTCGTTAGTGATCTTTTCTAATATATTCATTATGGCCTGACCCTAGATCTTGTTTATCTTAATTTATAAAGTATGTTTTAAACGATATTGCAATGATAGCCAGCAATAAATAAATGGCTATTTTGTCTATACTGTAATTTATTTTCTGCCTAAGGAACAGAAAAAATGAAATTTTATTTCATAAAATGGCTTGGAAGTAAGCAAAAACGGGAAAAACATGACAATGTTTACTATTTAAACAATACTACTAATAATATCAATGGGGACTATTCGCCATAATCTACATATCCAACGGTGTTTTTAAGAGGGCTCCTCACTTTGAGATAAACTTATGTAGTAAAATTACAAAAAGTTCTTTACTGTCAGCTGAACAAGCGCTAAATTAGAGCTATATGTAGTTTAGTTACAACTAATTTTTTTACTATAAGCTCGTAAAAATCAAAGCTTGGGTAAAAGTCAAAAGTAAAATTAAAGCATTAAAATTTTATATAAGAGAAATTCTATGAGTAATTTAGATTGTCAATCAGCAAGTGAAATTGTTATTTTTGGAGCGTTAGGTGATTTATCTCGCCGTAAGCTTCTCCCTGCACTCTATCAACTAGAAGTGTGTGGTTTAATTAATGAAGATAGTCGTATAGTTGGTGCTGCAAGACAAGAGTATAATCTTGAAGAATTCAAAAATATTGTTGTAGAAAACCTAAATGAGTTTGTTAAAGAAACAATAGATGAAGATATTTTATTGCGCTTCATTAACCGATTGGCTTATCAACAACTAGATTTTAAAAATAGCAGCTCATTCAATAATTTAAGTGATACATTGGCTAGTGGTAACAGTACCCGTGTTTATTACTTTTCAACACCTCCTGCAATTTATGGCGATATTTGCCAAGGTTTAGACCATGCAAATTTAATCACAGACGCGGATCGTGTGGTGATGGAGAAACCAATTGGTCACTCACTTGAATCTTCAATTGCAATCAATAATCAAGTATCAGATTACTTCAAAGAAAACCAAACTTACCGTATAGACCACTATTTAGGTAAAGAAACAGTCTTAAACTTGTTAGTTTTACGCTTTGCTAACTCTTTGTTTACTAATAACTGGGATCGTAACAGTATCGACCATGTACAAATTACGGTAGCAGAAAGTGTTGGTATAGAAGGACGCTGGGGCTTTTATGATGAAGCAGGGCAAATGCGCGATATGGTGCAAAACCACTTGTTGCAAATTTTATCATTATTAGCCATGGAGCCACCAGCTGATTTAAGTGCTGAGAGTGTCCGTGCAGAGAAGCTTAAAGTGGTTAAAGCACTGAAAGCAATCAATCGCGATAATATTAAAGATAAAACGGTACGTGGCCAATATAGTGATGGCTTCTTAGAAGGTGTGCCAGTACCTGGGTATTTAAATGAAGAAGGCGCTACAGCAAATAGTAAAACTGAAACGTTTGTTGCCATCAAAGCGGAAATAGATAATTGGCGCTGGAAAGGTGTACCTTTTTATCTTCGTACTGGTAAACGTATGCCGAAGAAGCACAGTGAGATTGTTGTACACTTTAAACAGCAGCCACATAATATCTTTAAAGACAGTTACAGTGACCTACCTGCCAATAAGTTAACGATTCGTTTGCAACCTGATGAAGGGGTTGAATTACAGATGATGAATAAAATCCCAGGTATTGCTTCACAGATGAATATCCAAGAAAACAAATTAGATTTAAGTTTTAACGATACTTATCACGATGAGCGAGTTGTCGATGCATACGAGCGTTTGATGTTAGAAGTATTAAACGGTAACCAGTCCTTATTTGTGAGCCGTGATGAAGTTGAAGCCGCTTGGACTTGGGCCGACAGCATTATAGAAGCATGGAAAACAACTAACGAAGCACCTAAACCTTATGCCGCTGGCTCTTGGGGACCTGTTTCTTCTATTTCTTTAATTGCACGAGATGATCGTCAGTGGGTGGAATAATTATGCATAAATTAATTGAATTCTCAACACGTAAAGATTTAGATATCGAGCTAGCAACAACTGTTAGTGATATTTTGGCTAATGCAATTAAAGAAACGGGTAAAGCAAGTATTGCAGTATCTGGTGGTTCGACACCTAAAGGTTTCTTTAGTGTGTTATCACAAAGTGATATTGATTGGTCAAAAGTGACTATTACCTTGGCGGATGAACGCTGGGTTCCCATTGATAGTGATGCAAGTAATACCCGATTGGTACACGAAAACCTACTACAAAATAATGCAGGGAAGGCTAAGTTCTTTCATCTAAAACAAGGTGAGGAATTAACTGATGAAACGCTTGCCGATTTAAATGTAGCGGCAAGTCAAATGTTACTGCCGTTAGATGTACTTATTTTAGGCATGGGCGAAGATGGCCATACGGCTTCATTATTTCCATGCAGTGATGAAATCAATTTAGGGCTAGATGATAAAAATGATGCAGTACTTTTGAAGGTACAGCCTAAAACAGCACCCCATCAACGTATTAGTTTTACTTTTGCAAGTTTAATTACCAGCAAAAATATTTTCCTCCATTCATGTGGAGAAGGAAAGAAGACGGTCCTAATCCAAGCACTAAATGGTGATGATCCTTTTGAAATGCCGATAAGGGCATTTTTACAGCACCCTAGTTTAAACACTCAAATTTTTTGGGCACCATAACTTAATTATCAAATAAGTTTAAGTACTAGATAAAATATAAAAGTATAAAAGTTGAGAGAGTAAATGAAACAGCAAATAGTAGATATTACCGACAGAATAATAAAACGTAGTGCTAAAACACGCGCTGAATATTTAGCGAAAATTGATGCTGCAAAATCAGACACTGTGCATCGTGCAGGTTTATCATGTGGCAATTTAGCTCACGGATTTGCTGCCTGTGGTAAGGATGATAAGTCATCATTACGCGGAATTAATCACTCAGATATAGCTATCATTTCGGCTTACAACGATATGCTTAGTGCTCATCAGCCCTATCAGGCATATCCAGACATTATCAAGGCTGCTGTAAAAGAGGCCGGTGGCGTTGCACAGTTTGCTGCTGGTGTACCAGCTATGTGTGACGGTGTTACACAAGGTCAACCGGGTATGGATCTTAGTTTAATGAGTCGTGATGTTATTGCGATGTCAACGGCTGTAGGTTTATCACATAACATGTTTGATGGCGCATTAATGTTAGGTATTTGTGACAAAATCGTGCCAGGTTTGTTGATCGCAAGTATGACGTTTGGCCATTTACCTACAGTATTTGTTCCTGCTGGACCTATGCCTTCAGGTCTTCCAAACAAAGAAAAAGCACGTGTACGTCAGCAACACGCCAAAGGTGAAGTAGACGAGGTAGCATTACTGGAGGCTGAATCTGCTTCATATCATTCAGCAGGTACTTGTACTTTCTTTGGCACAGCAAACTCTAACCAGCTAGTGGTTGAAGTGATGGGATTACATTTACCCGGTGCATCTTTTGTTGCACCTGACACCCAACTTCGTGAAGAATTAACGAAAGCAGCAGCTCGTCAGGCGACACGTTTAACTCAACAATCGGGTAATTATATGCCGATTGGTAAAATGGTTGATGAACGTTCTGTTGTTAATGCGATTGTAGCGTTATTGGCAACGGGTGGCTCAACTAACCTGACCATGCACATTATTGCTTTTGCTAAAGCAGCGGGCATCATTATTAACTTCCAAGATTTTAATGATCTTTCTGAAAGTGTGCCTTTATTAACACGCATTTATCCTAATGGTCATGCTGATATCAATCAATTCCAAGAGGCGGGAGGTATGGCATTATTGTTCCGTGAACTTATTGAAGGTGGACTAGTATACGAAGATGTAGAAACCATCTGTGGCCGCGGCTTAACTCGTTATACTAAGAAGCCTACCCTAGAGAATGGTGAGCTTAAATGGATTGATTGCGTTGAAAAATCACTTGATGATTCAGTTATTGCAACTGTTGCTAAGCCATTTAGCTCTCATGGCGGTTTACGCGTAATGAAAGGTAATTTAGGTGTGTCTGTTATTAAGACTTCATCACTACGTGAAGGCAGTTTTGTTATTAAAGCCCCTGCTGTTGTATTTGAAGATCAACATGAATTACAGACGGCATTTGATGCCGGCGAACTCGAAAAAGATTTTGTTGCTGTAGTAAGGTTTCAAGGCCCTAAAGCACGAGGTATGCCTGAGTTACACAAATTAACGCCATTACTAGGTGTACTACAAGATAAAGGCTTTAAAGTCGCTCTAGTCACTGATGGTCGTATGTCTGGCGCTTCAGGTAAAGTACCTGCGGCAATTCATTTATGTCCTGAAGCTCTTGATGGCGGTTTAATTGCCAAAGTTAAAACTGGCGACATGATTAATTTAAACGGTGAAACTGGTGAGCTTACCTTGCTAGTCGATGAAACAGAATTGGCTGCACGTGAAGTAGCCCACTTCCAAGTAAATGGTCACCACGAGGGAATGGGACGTGAGTTATTTGGTTTTATGCGTCGAAACTTAAGTTCAGCAGAAACCGGTGCCTGTTCCTTATTTGACTAATAATTGCATCAAACATTTGGCATGAGTTAACTAAGAATTACTTATGCCAAATTCAAAACAATAACAGGGTAAGCGTTTTTTAATGGCGTATACCTTTAAAATTAGAACAAACTTGTGGTGCTTATCTATAGGGAAGCAACTACAAAGTATGATAAAGAGGATTTATGACAGTATCAAAAAATTGGCAAATTATGCCAAAGGACATTTTCGCCATGGGACCAATCGTTCCTGTTTTAGTCATTGATAAAGTTGAAGATGCATTGCCAATTGCTGAAGCATTACTTGCTGCTGATGTGAGAGTACTTGAAGTAACACTTCGCACGCCTGCGGCCTTGGATGTGATCAGTATGATTGCTAAAGAATTACCAGAAGCTATTATTGGCTCTGGTACTGTAACTAATCGTCAGCAACTACAGCAGTCCTATGATGCAGGTGCTAAATTTGCCATAAGTCCAGGTTTAACTAAAGATTTATTACAAGCAGGTAATGAAGGTAACATCGCTTTAATTCCGGGGATATCTTCAATTTCAGAGCTTATGGATGGCGCAGATTATGGTTATGACCATTTGAAGTTTTTTCCTGCTGAAGCATCTGGTGGCGTAAATGCCATTAAATCAATTGGCGGTCCTTTCCCTGATATCCGTTTTTGCCCTACAGGTGGCATAAACTTAAATAATGTGCGCGACTATTTAGCTTTACCTAACGTGGTATGTTGTGGCGGTTCATGGTTGGTCTCAAGTGATATTGTTGCAAATAAAAATTGGTCTGAAATAACTAAGTTAGCACAACAAGCGCTAACACATGTGAGGTAAGACCTCTGATTGTAAACATCTAAGTTAATAATAACTTTTACGATATATAAACATTAAAAAAGCCAGTTACTATTAATAGTAACTGGCTTTTTATTAGTACGCTTTAAGTGCGATTAATTATTAATGCAATAGTATATTTACTGATTGTTTTGTGCCATTTTCAAACGCTCAGCCATTGATAGTGGCTCATCTTTCGATTTTTTCACTTCAACTTTGTCTACCTTCTGAGCTTTCTCTACTTTTGGTGGCTCTTCTGGTTTTTCTACTTTAGAGTCACCTTTAAATACAGACTTCATCATGTTTTTCACACCATTGAAGCTATCTTTAGGTGAATGACTGGCTTCGTGGGTATCATATAAAAGTGATTGTGATGCTGCTTTTTCAGCTTTCTTAACATCTTTTACTGGCTCTTTTGGCGCTTCTACTTTTGTTTCTTCCGGCTCTACACGTTTATGAGGTGTTGCTAACTTAGCTTGAGCTAGCTTAGCTTTACTTCCGGGAGCACTCTCAACAGTTGCTTTACCTGCGCTGGTATAAGGTGTTGCTGTACTTTGATTACAAGAAGGCATGAAAATGTCGTTTGAACTCATTCTATGATCAAAATCGTCAACCACTTCAGACATTTCTTTTTCTGCAATATGCACAGCATCTTTAACTTGAGACAACTTTCGGCTTAAACTTTTATATTTCTTTTCAATGTTATCAATAGCACCTTTAACATCATCGTTTAAGTTTTTTGTTAAGTCTTTATAACTTTCAATTTGTTGTTCAAACTTACCAAGCGATAACTGGCTATGGTTAATGCTATCATCAATAGAGGTTAATTTTGACTCTAAGCGCTGTTTCTTCGCTAAAAATTTATCAGAAATTTCTTTTGGAATTAAAGGCGCTTGTACTGTTGGTGGCAGTACATCGACAAATTCACTAATACAATTGACAGGCTTCCATTGATTAAATGAGGGATGCCAGCCGTACACATCTGGATTGCTAGCTAAATAATCTTTTGCTGCGTCTAAATCTAATGGGGCCGTTACTTCGCCATTATTTGAAAAAAACCATTTTTTCATTGTAAATACTCTTATCTGTTAACTTTAGTTTCTATAATTAATATGATGAACAACATAGCTGATATGTAAACAGCGAAAAGTTGCTAATAATCAGTTTTAATTACGTTAGCTAGGTTTTTCTGTAGTGAAGCGTATTGCTCTTCGATTGTTTTAACTACAACTTTAACCTCTTCTGTTAAATTATGAGCAATTTGACCATAGTTATCTAACTCGGCATCTATCTCATATAAAGAGTCTGACGTGATTTTAATTGTTTTATCAATTCGATCTAACGTTGTGATTAACTCTTTCTCTTCACCCATTAACTCATCAGTAAGACCACTGGGGATTTCTATTGGTGGAGGTGGTGGGGTGATAGTTGTATCAAATTCATTAATGCAACTAACAGGCACCCAATGAGTATAAGAAGGGTGCCATGCATATAAGTCAGGATTTTTTGCAATCAACTTATTTGACTCTTTTAGCCCTAAAGGACCAGTTACTTCACCATTGTCAGAAAAAAACCATTTTTTCATAATAATTATTACTCTCTTTTTTATCTGTTACCTTACAATTAACTTAAGTAACAGTAACGACCTTTCAAATTGATTAACAGCTGGCCTTTTAGCTAACACCATTTAACGTTAGCCAAAGCTAACAGTCAAGTCCTTTGTTAATGCTAAGTTATGGTCTTGCGCACCTTTTGCTACTTTTTATATAATTACTCGGCAATATATAGGTACTAAATTAATATTCTCAACAAGCTCTATTAAACTTAGGCAATTGATATTATTGTGCTAAGTAGTAAATTAAAGGTAAAAAAAAGCCAGCTATAATATTTATAGCTGGCTTTTATCATTAAGCTGTACGTATTTTTATGGCTTAGTTGCCTGAGCGGTACTGCGATTAACTATATCAGCTATTATCGCCGTTCTTCCTGACGACTGATGGGTTAGTCGGTCACTTTCTGCCATTGAGCTTGTTGGAATGTCATTAATAGTTGTAATGGTTTCCGTTTTTGTCATAGGTGCTGTTGCGTGACCTGATAGACGATTAGCTTTTTTAACTTGTCTTGCTAGCTTCTTATCTTTAGGTGCCTTCTTAGCGATTGGAGCAGCCTTTTTAGTAGCTGGGGCCGCTTTCTTTGCTGGTTTAACTTGAGGCTCTATCTGAGTTTCTACAGCAACTTCAGGGCTTACGACGACAGGCACTTCTTGCACAACGGTATCCGTTGATAATTGTGCTTCAACTTTAACTTCTTCTTCAACAGTCTCTTTAATCGATTCCTGTTTCACCTCAGGTGGAACCTCCTTAACTACAGGCTCCTCTGATTGCTCTAACGGTAGCTCTTGTTGAACTTCAGTTATTGGTTCAGCTGTTTCTGTAACAGAAACCTTTGCTTCAGCTTTAGGTACTTCAACTGTAACTTCAGTTACTGGCGCAACTTCAACTTTTTCTTTAGTGGCGACAGCTGCAGGTGTAGCAACTACGTCTTCAACTACGTCTTCAACTACGTCTTCAACTACGTCTATCGCTACAACTTTTTCAGTAGCTACGATTTCTGCGACAACATCTTTCGTAACTGCAACTTCTTTTGAAGAAGGCTCAATCGCTTGTTGTTCTACGGTATTTGCAGTTACAACGTCAGTTGGTTGAGTTTCAGCTGTTACAGGGTAACGAGCTTCGACTGATTCATCAGTAGCCACTTGTTCAGCGGTCAATGCTTGTGGTGATGTTTCAGTGTTATTCTCTGTAGAGTTATTACGACGACGACGTTGCCCATTTGCTCTTAAATGTCTTGGTGAACGACGATTACGTGGTCTTTCTTCATTATTAGAGTCACTTTCTACAACTGGGTTTGTAGGTTTCTCTTTAACAACCTTATTATTCTCTGCAGACGTTGCAGATTTTTCATTTACTTTATCTGTAGATTGAATACGTACTTTTTTTCGATTATTTCTACGTTGGCGACGCTCAGCTACTTTCTCTTCTTTAACAACTTTATCATTATCTTGGTGATCAGTTTTACGCGGCTGCCTCTTAGGCTTGTTTTGTTCACCATCACGTGAAGGGCGTGTGTTTTTTGTTTCACTTGGTTTGTTGGCTGTACGGTTATCCGAACTCTCGCTATTGCGATCGTTACGGTTACGATTACCACCACGATTATTACGTCGTTTACCTTGCTGGTTTTCGCGACGACCTTGTGAACGACGAGGCTTTTGAGTGGTATTTTTCTCTTTAACTTCTTCCACTACTTCTTCAGCAACAAAAAGACTCTTCAACCAAGAAAAGAAACCACTAGGTTTGGCTTTTTCAGGACCTGAAACTTTAGGTGTTTCAGGTGCGTCCTCGGCTTTAGGTGCACGTGTTGGCGCTGTCATGCCCTGGATTAGAGGTTCATCACGCTTTGCAGCAGCTTTATCGAATTTTGGCATTTTAGCTTCTTCTAGTTCAGCTTGTTTTACCGGTAATTCATAACTTGCTTCTGTGACAGTTTCATCATTCTTAACACGTAATACTTCGTATTGCGGAGTATCCATATGTGGATTAGGAATGATTAACACTCTGACATCATGATGTTTTTCAACATGCATAACTGAGCGGCGTTTTTCATTTAATAAGTAGGTAGCAACAGGTACAGGAACTTGTGCTTGTACGTGTAATGTATTCTCTTTAATGGCTTCTTCTTCCATTAAACGTAATACAGATAGCGCTAATGATTCAACACCACGCACATGCCCAGTACCACTACAGCGAGGACATACACCTTGGCTTGTTTCACCAATAGAAGGGCGTAAACGTTGGCGAGACATCTCGAGCAAACCAAAACGAGATATTTTACCTAGCTGAATACGGGCTCTATCTTGATGAACAGAATCACGCATTCTATTTTCAACTTCACGTTGATGACGTACAGGGGTCATATCGATGAAATCAATAACAACCAAACCACCTAAATCACGTAAACGTAATTGACGAGCAATCTCTTCTGCAGCTTCTAAATTGGTATTAAAAGCTGTTTCTTCGATGTCACTGCCTTTAGTTGCTCGTGCTGAGTTGATATCAATTGATGTCATTGCTTCGGTAGGATCAATTACTATTGAGCCACCTGAAGGTAGACGAACTTCACGTTGGAAGGCTGTTTCAATTTGAGTTTCAATTTGGTAATGCGTAAATAAAGGCACATCGCTATTATAGAGCTTTACTTTACTTAAGAAGTCAGGACGAACAACTTCAATTTGTCTTTTTACTTTTTCAAATGTTTTAGGGCGATCTACGAGTATCTCACCTATGTCACGTCGTAAGTAATCGCGAATAGCACGAATTACTAGGTCTGTTTCTTGATGGATTAAAAATGGGGCAGGGCGGCCAGCAGCAGCATCACTTATCTTTTGCCAATGGTTCAGTAAAACATCTAAATCCCACTCTAATTCGTCATAGGCTTTGCCAACACCAGCGGTTCTTACAATTAATCCCATACCTTTTGGCAAATCTAATTTGCTCAATGATGCTTTTAATTCTGTACGTTCGTCACCTTCAATACGACGAGAAATACCACCAGCACGAGGGTTGTTAGGCATTAATACCAAATAGCTACCGGCAAGACTAATAAAAGTAGTTAGTGCTGCGCCTTTTTGGCCACGTTCTTCTTTATCGATCTGAACGATAACTTCTTGGCCTTCACGCAGAACTTCTTTAATGTTAGGGCGACCTTGAAAGGTATAGCCTTTAGGGAAGTATTCACGCGCAATTTCTTTCATCGGTAAGAAACCATGGCGATCAGCGCCATAATCAACAAAGGCGGCCTCTAAAGATGGCTCTATGCGGGTGATTTTTGCTTTGTAGATATTAGATTTTTTCTGTTCATGGCCAGGGCTTTCAATATCTAGATCGTAAAGCTTTTGACCATCTACTAGTGCTACGCGCAATTCTTCTGATTGGGTAGCGTTTATTAACATACGTTTCATAGTTTGTCGGACTCATTTTAGTCACAACACACCATTGCTTAGGACACAAAGCAATCTGTTTTTCTGGTAACAGCAATTGTCAACCTCACGGTTGTCACGGTTAACCTGTCATAAAACCAGGTTAAGCTGTTATAAATTCTGATTGTTTTCAATAACATTGCCTTTATATTAAGAGGGCAATGCTAATCTTTATCTTCATGTGCTCAGCTTGTGTGCTGTGCAAAATACCAGTTCATTTGCTCTGGTATTATTTTATAATAATTGCTTTATGGTGCTGGGCTAAATAACAGTTTCAAATTGAACCATTAAACTGTTTATGCTTTTATGACAATCTACAGCGAATAAATTGTCAAATCGATAATTTACTGTGTCAATTTATGCAATAGGCCGTTCTATTATTATGTCTTACTTTAATCATTGTTAACGCCAATTTGGTACAGTTAACAAAATTTAAATGTCGCATAAAAATGTGGCCGCAGTTTACCTCTTACGTCTCTCTTTAAAGCTTCTAGGGTTACAGTGTTACGTTGATTAGCCAGATGTTAATCTTTTCTTATGACTACTTATATACGGTGTTAGCGTTAAATATCAACTAATAACTCTGTTATTATCCCACTATATTTGCTTTTTAGCCAATTAAAAAGGGAGTTAATTACATTAATAGCTAAATAAAGTGTGTTAAACTGGTGGCATGGAAGAACTAAAACACTCAAAAAGCTAATCACGTGCATAAAAACAAAGCAAAGACTCAACAACGTCCAGTTGAAAAAAAGACGCAGCATAAAGCAATTTCAGCAGATAAGAGCCAAAATGATAGCAGTTCTGCTGAAGCAGAAAGACCTAAAGTGCGTTTTATCACTATAGATAGTGAAGATGCTGGGCAGCGAATTGATAACTTTTTACTTAGAACACTAAAAGGTGTGCCAAAGAGCCACCTATATCGTTTAATGCGTAAAGGTGAAATAAGAGTTAACAAAAAGCGTATCAAACCAGTTTATAAGTTAGCAATAAATGATGAGTTACGTATTGCTCCAATTAGAGTGTCAGAGCAGAAAGATGCAGTTTCTACAGGGCTTAATATTGTTGCTAATCTAGAAAAACAAATACTTTTTGAAGATGACAGGTTAATTGTAATCAATAAACCATCTGGTATGGCCGTCCATGGTGGCAGCGGTTTAAGTTTTGGCTTAATTGAAGCGCTTCGCGCATTGAGGCCAGAAGCGAGAATGTTAGAGCTAGTTCATCGATTAGACCGAGATACATCAGGGTGTTTGATGGTCGCTAAAAAACGTTCAGCTCTGCGGAATTTGCATGAACAATTTCGCGATAAAAACGTACAAAAGTTTTACCAAGCTTTGGTTAAGGGGCATTGGCCAACTAAATTGACTCGTGTAACTCAAGCATTAAAGAAAAATGATTTAAAGTCTGGGGAACGTGTGGTTGTTGTTGACAACGAACAAGGTAAAGAGTCTGAAACACGCTTTAGAGTATTAGAGCGTTATCGTGGTGCGACTTTAGTTAGAGCATTTCCGGTAACCGGAAGGACACATCAAATACGGGTGCATTGCCAAACAAGTGGACATTCCATTGCCATGGATGCCAAATATGGCCATGAAGATTTTGACGAGCAAATGAAAAGCAAAGGCTTAAAAAGATTATTCTTACATGCCGCTAGTATAGAGTTTACTCATCCTTCAACAGAGCAGCGCTTGAAAATCGAGGCCCCTCTTGAAGCGAGTTTAGAAAAATTGTTATCCAAGTTGATTAAAGAGTAATGAATATGTCTACTTATAAGTTAATCATTTTTGATTGGGATGGCACGTTAATGGATTCAATTGGCCGTATCGTCTCATCCATGCAAGCGGCAGCACACGCCTGCCAGTTAAATATTCCAACGGTAATGCAAGTCAAAGATATTATTGGTTTAAGCCTACCGGAAGCTATAAAGCTTTTATTTCCTGATATAGTGGAAAGAGAAATCAACGCTATAATTGAACAGTATAAATATCAATATGTTGAAGGGGATAAGACACCCGCGCTATTATTCCATGATGCACTACCGCTATTAACAGCGCTTAGAGATAATGATAAATTACTTGCTGTAGCAACCGGGAAAGGTCGCCAAGGTTTACAACGTGTAATGTCAGCGACGCAAACTGAGCATTTCTTTCATGCATCACGTTGCGCAGATGAAACATTATCTAAGCCAGATCCGCAAATGTTATTGAGTTTATTGAATGAGCTTAATGTGCCAGCAGAGCAAGCCGTTATGATTGGCGATAGTCAGCACGATTTGAACATGGCAAAAGCTGCTGGTGTTGATAGTATTGGCATTACTTTAGGTGTACATAACAGAGCGACATTAAGTAACTACCAGCCTAAAGCGATTGTTGATTCTTTGACTGAGTTACAGCAGTTATTATTGCCGCTATAGGGGCAATACCCTTGCCTGAATTTTCTTTTTCGGCAGAGGGCACTGAAAGTGTAAATGCAGCTTGAAGTAAATAGGCTGTATTTACACTGTATTAATATGTCTCGCTACTTAAGACTATAAGTTGTGGGCCTTGTTCTGTTCAGCTAATACATCGATACCTTGTTGTTTTAACAAGGCTACGAGCTTAATTAATGGCAACCCAATTAAAGTATTTGGATCATCCCCCTCAAGTTTATTAAACAAACAAATTCCTAAACCTTCACTTTTAAAGCTTCCTGCACAATTATATGGTTGTTCTGCTTTAAGGTAGTTACCTATTTCATTTTGACTTAAATGGTTGAAATGAACAATGAAGGGCTCTACTAATGCGACGGCTTTATCATTTTCACTATCATAAACACAAAGGCCGGTGTAGAAGGTAATACTTTTACCACTAAATTTAGTTAATTGAATTACGCCATTATCAAAGTTATGGGGTTTGCCTAAAATCTCCCCCTCACATACGGCAACCTGATCAGAGCCAATAATTATAGCATTTGGGTATTCAGCCCTAACAGCTCTTGCCTTCTCTATAGCAAGTCGTTTAACTAAAGCTTGTGGAGATTCACCTTGTTGTGCACTTTCGTCAATATCAGGTTTTGCACAGTTAAAAGGTAGTTGAAGCTTTTCTAAAATAGTTTTACGAAATACAGAAGTGGAACCGAGTACGAGGGTTTTCATAGTTAGCCTTTTAAATGGGGTTTATTTATAAATTTGCATAATCGAACTTTAATAGTGTTATTGTACCTCTAGCTTACGGTTGTGACCTAAAGAAACAATTATTATACAATTATTGCTATTATTGGGGCTATCTTGAGCTTTTAAATAAAATAGTGCAATTTTCTTTTGACACTTGCCTATAGGGACTATATTATGCGCGCCTTATGCAGAATCTTAAACTTCCAATAACAATTAGCCCATCCCGTAGTGCACAGCGCAGACTTGTGTGCGAAGGCGTGTTTAAATTGTCGGATATGACTCGACTACTTGCTGAATGCGAAAGCAGAAGCGAGCATGTCAAAGTTAGTGTTAAGTTTGATGTTGATGAACGTGGTTTGACAGTAATGTCAGGTACGGGTTCGACATTAGTTGCATTAACTTGTCAGCGGTGTAACGAAAGTTTTGAACAGTCACTCAAAGTAGATTTTACTTTTAGTCCTGCCAAAAATGAGGAAGCTGCTGAGAAAATTCCGTCATATTATGACGTAGTAGAATTAGATGAAAATGGTGAAGTAAACTTACGTGAATTAATAGAAGAAGAGTTAATGCTCATGATTCCATTAATTCCACGGCATAAAATTCAAGACTGTCCAGCCGATGCTGATTCAGTTTGGGGTGAATTGCCAGAAGAGCTTGAAAAACCAAATCCATTTGATATATTAAAACAATTCAAGTAGTTACTAAGCATTTAGCCCTTTAACTACATAATCGACTTAGGAGAAACTCATGGCAGTTCAAAAAAGCAAAAAGTCTCGTTCAAGACGTGGCATGCGCCGTTCACATGATGCAGTTACACCAGAAAATTTATCAGTAGATCCAGTATCAGGTGAAACGCATCGTCGTCACCATGTAACTGCTGATGGCTTTTACAAAGGCGTTAAAGTAATCGCTGTTTAAGCGATTACTTCGTTAAAGTAAAGTATTAGGCTTACTCGTTTGAGCTTAAATACTGATCTAACCATAGCGTTAGATGTTATGGGGGGCGATCAAGGCCCCCTAATAACTATTTCTTCAGCATTAATGGCAATAACACATCAGCCTAATTTGCACCTTATTCTTTGTGGTGATGAAAGCATCATTACAGAAATACTTGCTCGTCATAAAATATTCCTCAATGATTTAGTTAATCACAAACAACTAAGCATATTAGCAACCTCTCAGGTTGTGGCTATGGCTGATAAACCTATTGTTGCACTGAGAACTAAAAAAGATTCATCAATGCGTAAAGCGTTGGATTTAGTTCATGAAGGAAGAGCGCAAGCTTGTGTTAGTGCGGGCAATACCGGCGCATTATTTTCTATGGCACATTTTGTCTTAAAAAACATACCGGGAGTTGAGCGCCCAGCACTTATTTCATCTTTACCTACCCATGATAATGATAAACATGTCTTTATGCTTGATTTGGGCGCCAATGTTTTTTGTGACTCACATGTATTATATCAATTTGGCGTTATGGGCTCTGTTATGGCTGAGCAAGTTGATGGAATTGATAAACCACGTATCGCCTTACTTAATATGGGTGAAGAAGCAATTAAGGGTAGTGATCATATAAAGCTAGCTGCACTTGAACTAAGTAATAACAAAGATATTAATTACGTTGGTTTTATTGAAGGCAGTGATATTTTTTCAAATAAAGCGGACGTTATTGTTTGTGATGGTTTTGTTGGTAACGTAGCCTTAAAGACTTGTGAAGGTGTAGCAAGATTAGTTTATCAAAAGTCTAAATCTGCCTTCAATGCGAGTTTAATTGCGAAGTTATTTGGCTCATTACTGAAACCCAGCTTTAAAAAACTATTTAAAACGATGAACCCCGACCAGTATAACGGCGCAAGTTTGATAGGATTACGCGGTATTGTGGTAAAGAGCCATGGTAATGCCAATTCAGGTGCCTTTTTTGCTGCCATTATGGAAGCGGTTAAAGAAGTTGAAAGGCAAGTACCTGAAAAAATAAAAAACTCTTTAGAACATGGCTTTTCTGCTCGATAATTATCCGTTAATACAATTTTACACAAATTCTACAGCACGACCTTAATATAATTATTAATCCTATTTACTAAATAGAACCTAAAATAGAGTATAAATATGCAAAACAAATTAGCATTCGTATTTCCAGGGCAGGGCTCACAAACTGTTGCCATGCTCAGTGACTTTGCAGATCACAGTATTGTACAAGCAACGTTTGAAGAAGCGTCAAAGGCGTTAGGTTATGACTTATGGCAACTGGTTGCCCAAGGTCCAGCAGAAAAATTGAATCAAACTAACTTTACTCAACCAGCATTATTAACTGCAAGCGTTGCTTTATGGAGAGTATGGCTGGCTGAATCGACAGTAACTCCAGCGGTAATGGCTGGCCATAGCTTAGGTGAATATTCTGCTTTAGTTTGTGCGGGTGTCGTTTCACTGGTTGATGCCGTAACGTTAGTTGAAAAGCGTGGTGAGTTTATGCAGGCTTGTGTTCCTGAAGGTGTTGGCGCAATGGCGGCAGTAATTGGCTTGGCTGATGCAGATATTATTAATGCCTGTGAAAGCGCAAAAGCTGACCAAGTCGTTTCAGCTGTTAATTTTAATTCACCAGGTCAAGTTGTTATTGCTGGCCATAAAGAAGCCGTTGCCCGTGCGGGTGAATTGTGCAAGGCAGCTGGGGCTAAGCGTGTTTTACCATTACCGGTAAGTGTGCCATCGCACTGTGCATTGATGAGCGATGCAGCAGATAAACTAGCTATTGAGCTTGAATCAGTGACTTTTCATCAGCCAGAGATTGCCGTTGTAAATAATGTCGATGTTGCCGAAGAAGTTACAGGTGAAGCAATAAAAGCGGCTTTAGTTAAGCAATTGTATTCGCCAGTGCGTTGGAGTGAAACAATTACTCAGTTAGCTAATGATGGTATTGAACACGTGGTTGAAGTAGGACCAGGTAAAGTTTTACAAGGTTTGAATAAGCGAATCAATAAATCAATTAAAAGTGTTAGCTTTAATACTGCTGATTCATTACAACAAGCAAAAGAGTTAGTGAATAGCTAAACCTTTTGTTCAATAAATAACTCGTTATTTTATTTAGTAAGGTAACGTTATAAAATAAAAAGAGTAGGTAGAAATATGTTTTCATTAGAAGGTAAAGTTGCTTTAGTTACAGGTGCAAGCCGCGGTATTGGTAAAGCAATAGCAGTACAGTTACAAGCACTGGGTGCAACCGTTATCGGCACAGCGACATCAGAAAATGGCGCAAATAACATTACCGAATACTTAACTGCGGATGGCGCGAGTGGTATGGGCTTAGTTTTAAATGTAACAAATGATGAATCAATTAGCGCTATGTTTGCTGCGATTAAAGAAACACATGGTTCAATTGACATTTTAGTTAATAATGCCGGTATTACACGTGATAACTTATTTATGCGTATGAAAGACGATGAATGGTCAGATATCATTGAAACTAATTTAACCTCGGTGTTTAAAGTAAGTAAAGCTGCCATTCGTCCTATGATGAAAAAACGTACAGGTAGAATCATCAATATTGGTTCTGTTGTGGGTACTATGGGTAATGCTGGACAAGTAAATTATGCAACAGCTAAAGCAGGCCTTTTGGGCTTTACCAAAGCATTAGCACGTGAAGTGGCTTCTCGTGGTATTACGGTGAATACAGTATCGCCTGGCTTTATTGATACGGATATGACACAAACGTTAACTGATGAGCAAAAAGAGGGAATATTCTCTCAAGTTCCAGCTAATCGTTTAGGAAAACCAGAAGAAATTGCTAGCACAGTGGCATTTTTGGCCTCAGATTCAGCCGCATATGTGACAGGTGAAACTATCCACGTCAATGGTGGTATGTATATGGTATAAGCCTTATTTTTTAAGGTTTGTATTGTTTTTAAATAATATTTTTCAATAGTTCAACAGGTTAGACCAGCTAAAAAAGTGAATTAGATGCTTGCAAGGCGAGCTGTTGACGAATACACTACACGCAATTTGAAAAAATGCACTTTCAGTAAAGGAAATAAAATGAGTAATATCGAAGAACGCGTAAAAAAAATCACAGTTGAACAACTAGGTGTTAGTGAAGCAGAAGTAAAAATTGATTCATCATTTGTTGATGATTTAGGTGCTGACTCACTAGACACTGTAGAATTAGTTATGGCGTTAGAAGAAGAATTTGATACTGAAATTCCTGACGAAGAAGCTGAAAAAATCACTACAGTTCAAGCAGCAATCGATTACGTTACTGCTAACCAGTAATTGTTAATAAGTTCGATGTGATCGAGCTTAATAAAATATTAAAAGCGGTATACTTAATTTCAAGTGTCCGCTTTTTTTTTATCTGTAAAATGATGGTAATATTCAATTTCAGCGTCATTTTTCATAGTATATTTAATTTTTCGGAGGCCGCTCTGTTATGAGACGTGTAGTAGTTACTGGTATGGGCATGCTTAGCCCTTTAGCAAACACCGCAGAAGAAACATGGCAAAACTTACTACTTGGTAAAAGTGGTATAGCTAATATGGACCATTTCGACACCACTGATTACCCAACGAAGTTTGCTGGTTTAATCAAGGGGTTTGATGCTCAAAATTATATGGAACGAAAAGAAGCCAAAAAAATGGATCTTTTCATTCAATATGGTGTTGCTGCTGGTGTGCAGGCGTTTAAAGATTCTGGCCTTGAAGTTACGGAACAAAATGCGCCACGTATTGGTGTCGCTGTTGGATCTGGTATCGGTGGTCTAGGCTTAATTGAACAAAATCATGAAAAACTATTAAAAGCCTCTGGTAATCCACGTAAGTTATCACCCTTTTTTGTACCTTCTACCATTATCAATATGATTGCTGGTCATGTATCCATTATGTTTGGCTTACAAGGGCCTAATATAGCGATTACTACAGCATGTACTAGTGGTGTGCATAATATTGGGCATGCTGCGCGTATGATTGCATATGGCGATGCCGATGCAATGGTTGCCGGTGGTGCTGAAAAAGCATCTACTACGCTTGGCATGGGGGGCTTTGGTGCTGCACGTGCATTATCACGTCGCAATGATGACCCTGAGGCGGCTTCTCGTCCTTGGGATAAAGACCGAGATGGTTTTGTCTTGGGTGATGGTGCAGGTGTTATTGTTGTTGAAGAGTATGAACACGCGAAAGCACGTGGCGCAAAAATTTATGCTGAACTTGTTGGTTTTGGTATGAGCGGTGATGCTTATCACATGACCTCACCTCCTGAAAATGGAGATGGCGCTGCGCGTGCAATGCAAAATGCTATTAACGATGCCAAAGTTGATATTAGCAAGATTGGTTATATCAATGCCCATGGTACTTCAACACCCGCAGGTGATATTGCTGAAACTAATGCTGTTAAAACTATCTTTGGTTCGCAAGCAAAGAACGTAATGATGGGCTCTACCAAGTCCATGACGGGCCACTTGTTAGGTGCAGCAGGCTCGGTTGAAGCGATTTTCAGTATTCAAGCGTTAATGAACAACCAAGTACCACCAACAATTAACTTAGATAACCCTGATGTTGGTTGTGATTTAGATTATATTGCAGGTGCTGCTCGTGATGTTGAGCTAGAGTACGTGCTTTGTAACTCATTTGGCTTTGGTGGCACAAATGGTTCGTTAATCTTCAAAAAAGTTTAACTTAGTTACTTGTACGTTATATATTACTTGTAAAAGAATGAGTAAGCCTGAATACTAGCCTCACTATTGAGGAAGTCTTCAGGCTTTTTTATGCCAAAAATTAATTAAATTACATCAATGAAACCACACCAATGAAATATTGCTCTATAAATGGTCACCAACAAACAACTATAGATATAACTGAGCGTGGTTTAGCCTACGGTGATGGCATTTTCACTACGGCGAAGATAGTTAATGGCAAAGTCGTGTTATTAGAGAAACATGTTGAGCGACTAAGACTAGGTTGCCAGCAATTAAAGTTAACAGCTCCGTCAATAGAAAGCTTAACTGAGCATTTACAATCAGTTGCCAAACCTTATTCGCTTGCGGTGCTAAAAGTGATGGTTACTGCTGGTAGTGGTGGTAGAGGATATTCTCGAGTTGGTTTAAGTGATAATGCTACAAACACCATAATCATAATAACTGATTTTCCTAAGCACTATGTAGAGCAAGCTATACACGGCATTAGTTTAGGAGATAGCGAACAGCATATTTCGATTAGCCCAATGCTTGCAGGAGTAAAGCACCTCAATAGACTTGAACAAGTGCTATTACGAAAGGAACTTGATGGACGTTTTGAGGATGATCTTATCGTGAGTAATTGTCTTGGTGAAGTGATTGAAGTAACGAGTTCAAATTTGTTCTATTATCTCGATGGGAAATTGTGTACCCCTGATTTATCAATGTCTGGAGTTAATGGCATAATTAGACAAGCCATTTTGTCCAAGTACTCACAAGTTGAAATCAGGAAAACTAACTTAGAGGTGCTTAAACAGGCGCAAGCTATGTTTATTTGTAATTCTTTGATGGGCATTATGCCAGTAAAAACGTACAATAATCGCCTACTTGCGATGGATGTAGTCTTAGCCCTTAAAAATGAAACGAAAGGGCTTATCTAAATGACCAACAGTCGTTTTTTAAATATTTTTAGCTGTTAAGGGAAAGCTGTGCTCAGAAAACTGATAGTGTTTACATTTATAGTGATGTTTGTTGTAGCTGGCTTCCTACTCTACCAATTTGATAAAGCATTAAATGCGCCTGTAGCACTTAAACAAGATAGCTTTTTAAAAGTTAATCCAGGTAGTTCGATTAGCTCTTTTGCTAAACAGTTAGAAGATAAACAGTGGATAGCTACTCGTTTTTGGTTAAGAAATTATGGCCGATTATTTCCACAAAAGGCCAATATTAAAGCAGGCACTTACTTGATAGCTAAAAACTCAACATTAGTTGAATTATTAGCTCAGCTTGTTGAGGGCAAAGAACATCAATTCTCTGTCACTTTTATTGAGGGTACTCGCTTTAAAGATGCATTAGCCATATTAGCTGAACACCCTTATGTGAAACACAGCGTTAAAGGAAATACCATTGCTGATATATCAGCAAAACTTGGTATTAAATCAAAGAACCCTGAGGGATGGCTATTCCCAGACACGTATGCATTTACAGCGGGTACTCTAGACTTAACTGTTTTGCAACGTGCCCATAAAAACATGCAATCCCAATTGAATCAATTATGGCAGCAACGATCAAAAAATCTACCTTATAAAACGCCTTATCAAGCATTGATTATGGCTTCAATTATTGAGAAAGAAACGAGCTATATTGCAGAACAACCAGTCATTTCGTCTGTCTTTGTGAACCGTTTACGCAAAAGAATGCGTTTACAAACTGATCCTACCGTTATTTATGGTTTAGGAGACCGTTATGCCGGCGACATAACTCGTGCGCATTTACGTGAAAAAACGGCTTATAATACTTATAGAATAAATGGCTTACCGCCTACACCTATTGCAATGGCAGGTTTATCTGCTTTAAAAGCAACATTAAACCCTATAAAGAGTGATTACCTATATTTTGTTAGTGGTGGTAATGGCAAACATGTATTTAGTAAAACCTTAGTTGAGCATAATAGAGCGGTTAGGGATTATTTGAATAAACAGAAAAGAGCACAGTAATTTAAATGGCACTAAAGGTGCTTACTGGTTTAAATTATCAAATTAATAAAATTAAAATATATAAATCAAGGTAAAAGCTGAAATATGTCTATAGGTAAGTTTATTGTTATTGAAGGTATGGAAGGTGCGGGTAAATCTTCGGCTATTGCAGTTATTGAGGGTCTCCTGAAGAAGCAGGGAATTGACTATATTAATACTAGAGAGCCAGGGGGGACACCCTTAGCTGAGTCATTACGTGACATGGTGAAATCTATTGACCACCAAGAAAAGTTGACTGTAGAAACGGAATTGTTACTTATGTATGCCAGCCGAAGTCAATTGCTTGCTAATAAAATTCATCCTGCTTTAGCTGAGGGGAAGTGGGTGATTGGCGATAGGCATGATTTGAGCTCTCGCGCCTATCAAGGCGGTGGTCGAGGTTTTGATGAAACAGTGATGAATACTATTCGCGATATTACATTAAAAGGCTTTCAACCCGATATCACCTTGTATCTAGATATTGACCCTCATATTGGCTTATCTCGTGCAAAAGCGCGGGGTGAGTTAGATCGAATTGAGCAAGAGCAGATGGATTTTTTTATTCGTGTTCACAATAAGTATCGCGAAATTGCCGCTAGCGATAGTTCTATTGTGACGATTGATGCGGCACAAAATATGTTAACAGTACATAAAGATATTGAAGAATCTGTTATTGAATTTATTGCTAAAACAGATTTGGGTTAGAGAAAAATATGTTACCAGTTTGCCGCGAAAAGCAGATGCTTTTAAGCCAACAATATCAAGATAAAACGTTAGCACATGCTATCATTTTGCAAGGTATATCTGGTGCGGGTAAAGGAGCCTTGGCAAAATGGCTAATTGAATTACTTATATGCCAACAGCCATCAACAACCAAGCACCCTGTTGATGAATATAGTATTATGCAAGCCTGTGGGCAATGTAAAGCTTGTTTGCTAAAAGTAAGTGCGAGTTACCCCGACCATTTGTTATTAACGAGTGAAAATAAAACCTTAGGCGTTGATGATATTCGTCGTGGCAATGCTTTTTTAGAAAAAACAGCACACCTGGGACAGTTAAAGACCATATTAATTCCACAAGCTCAACTAATGACAACCGCTGCTGCTAATGCCTTATTAAAAACATTAGAGGAGCCTAGTGCAAACAGCTTTATCGTTTTAAATACGGATGATATTGATAGCTTATTGCCAACTATAGTGAGTCGATGCGCAGTATATGCCATCAGACCTATGGTAGGAGATTCTCTTTTAGAGCAACTTCACACCGTGTCAACTACCCAAGGCCTATTATCTAGCGCGGCTAGGAATCAAAGCAATAATAATGCGTTTGTTAATTTATCACAGTTAGCTGAACTAACTGATGAAGTTGTCTCTCAGCAATTTGAAGCTTTTAATCAATATTTTTTAGATTACTTAGTGCATGGGCAAGGCGAAAGTAAATTGCTTGGCCAGCTTATTGATAATATACACAGTTTGCGATGGTTAGAAAAAATCACTTGTAACCTTATCAGGCAATTTTATCTTAGTAATGATGCTGATAAAGCTATATTTGCTGTTCATCAGCAAGTTTCAGTCCAAGTACTTAATCAAATATATCAAGCTATCATCAGTAGTAATAAACTGATAAAGTCTTATACGCAAACTAATCGACAATTTGTCGGTGAACAGTTACTTATGACGATAAATAATATCGTTAGACCTTCGACATAGGAGACCAACTTGGTTCCATTAAATGTAGAGTTTCATTCCGAGCGCGATTTATATCTTGCCTTCATGCCTTTTCTTAAAGAAGGTGGTGTTTTTGTTCGTACCCCACGTCAATATGACTTAGGTGATGAGGTTGAATTACATATCCTGCTACCAGATGCATTAGAAGAATCATCAGTTCATGGTGAGGTTTGCTGGTTAACGCCTATTGGGGCACAAAATGGAACGCCTCCTGGAGTAGGTGTTACCTTTATTAAAGATCCTGAAAAAGTACGTCATCAAATTGAGCAAATAATCGCTCGGCACCTAAATTCTTCAGAGCCAACGTTAACGATGTAGTCTGGCGACTTTATTACTAAATACATCTAAGTAATTAAGTCAATAATATAAAATTCCATATAACCCCCTTTTAAAGCACAGGAGCACCTCGTTGTTTATAGATTCACATTGCCATTTAGATCGCCTTAATTTATCTCTATATGATAATAATTTGGATAATGTTATCCAAAATGCAAAAGCAGCAAAAGTTGATAAACTGCTTTGTGTTAGCGTGACGTTGGCTGACTTTCCTAAAATGGCAGAAAAAACGGCACACTATGATAATGTCTTTCTTACTTGTGGGGCTCACCCATTAAATCAAGAAGATGCAATAAAACCAGAAGAGCTATTGGCTCTGAGCGACAATGAACGGGTTATTGCTATTGGTGAAACTGGCTTAGACTATCATTACGCCCCTGAAACCAAGGCTTTACAACTAGATTCATTCAAAAAACATATTCATGTAGCTAAAGAATTAAACAAGCCACTTATTATTCATACCCGAGAAGCGCAACAAGATACATTAATGTTACTGCGCAGTGAGGGAGCGGATAAAGTTGGTGGAATCTTGCATTGTTTTACTGAGAGCTGGGAAATGGCAGAGCAAGCAATAGCATTGGGCTTTTATATTTCATTCTCGGGTATAGTTACTTTTAAAAATGCTACGGCATTAAGAGAAGTTGCCGCATTGGTACCAGATGATAAATTCTTAATTGAAACTGATGCGCCATACCTTGCCCCAGTTCCACATCGGGGCAAAGAAAACCAGCCTGCTTATGTTGCCGAAGTCGCCAAGCACTTGGCCAGTATTCGAGGTCAATCTGTTGAAGAAATAGCCAAGCTGTCAACTGATAACTTTAACCGTCTTTTTAAGCTTTAATTATAGCAAGTTGATTAAGCTTTTCCCCCACTCAGCGAGAGGTGAAGAGTGTAGAAAAAAGCATTGATTGACGAGAATGGTTATTCAGGAGAATATGCTCTTGGATTACCTCATAAACTACATCCATGTAGCGTCTTTGTCAAAATCAATAACGCCGCATGTGCCTCATTTCAACTCGCTTGTTGGGGCTTGCTCAATACCCATTTACATTGTTAAATTTGTTGGGTTTAGAATGACTAGTTCTAAACAAATGTTTCTTGTTATTGAACATTGGCTATAACGCTGAGCTTGAAATAAATTTAATCATATTGGTATTAGTTATAGTAACCTTGGCGAGCTTAAAGTTCTCATCGAGTCATTTTCTTTACAAAAACCACAACAAAAAGTGCGATAGTAAAACTACCTGTAAAGGCTTCCACTGCGGCAATGACACGAGAAATGCCTACTGGGGTAAAGTCGCCATAACCTAAGGTGGTAAAGGTTACAACCGAATAATAAAGTGAAGAAAAGAAAAATGAGATGTTTTCTTGGCTTGATTGATCGCTACTAGCTACTTGAATCGCTCCATTGTAACTAAGCCCGGTGAATGTATAAATAGCAGCACACAAAAAAATGATCGCTATTGATAAACCTATGATACGCACCGGGGCTTCGCCGTAACCACAAAACACGTCAACCACTTTTGAAATTGTACGTTTCATACTATAGCGCGGTAATTGTAAACGACGCATCGTTAGCTCTTTTTGGATAAAATAGCCAGATAGGGTAAATATACCTTCATGTTCTGCATGTTTGCGTAAATCACGATATATCTCTTCAGCTTGCTCTAAATAATCGACGTTCTCTTGTTCATTTTTGGCTAATAAAGCTGCTTTAGCATCATATTCTTGCTTGATTTTACTGCCTATTTTAACATTTTCAAATTTACTGCCAGTCCATTTTACGCCTAACATATTAGTACCTTCTAAATTAGCACAATTTAGATTTGAATCACGTAAATCAGCTTTCATTACACTGGCATGTTGTAAATTAATGTTAAATAGATGGCCACTTTTTAGGTTGGTATGATAAAAATCAGCATAAGAAAAATCATAGCCCTTTTTTTCATGATGATTGACCAAGTCGATACCTTGAAGGTTAGCTCGAGCAAGTACTATGCCGCGCAACATACCTCCTGCTTGCGCATATTTTTCCAAACGTTGTTTGACATCTGCGCCGGTTTTATCAATTGTTTTGTCATGCCAATAACAATAACCTGAATTATTAGCCTCACCGTGACAACAAAAGGGCTGTTTATTGTTTCTGTCGGGGTCTTGATATTGGCACATTATCTTTATTTTATTCATTTTAAGAGTATAGTTCGCTGCATCAAAAAGTAAAAAAATTAAAGAGGATCAATTGTGCGAATAACCTTAATTCAAGCAGATTACCAAAATGAGCAACATGGCAAAGATTTAGTGATGTTGTTAAATGCTTATGCGTTGGATCCTATGGGTGGTGGAGAAGCACTAGCTGATGACGTTCAGAGAAACTTAGTGGCGACGTTAGCTAAACGCAGTGATTTTTTAACCTTGCTTTGTTATGTTGATGGCAAGCCTGCGGGCATACTTAATTGTGTTGAAGGTTTCTCAACGTTTAAGTGTAAATCGCTACTTAATATTCATGATTGCGGCGTATTAAAAGAATTTAGAGGCTTAGGTCTAAGTCAAAAACTGTTTATTGAAGCTGAAAAAATATCTCGTGAACGTGGTTATTGTAAATTAACTTTAGAAGTTTTAGAGGGAAATATCGTGGCACAAAATGCTTATAAAAAATTAGGTTTTACTGGTTATGAGCTAGATGAAAAAACCGGTAAAGCGATGTTTTGGGAAAAAGTACTATAAGTACTTTTTCTAAATGCATATTAAATGAAGGTTAATAGCGACTATTAACCTTCATTTTGTCAGCAGATCTAAATAATTAAAAAGAAATAGGTCTTCTTTTTTTAGGCATTATTTCTTGAGCGTTATTTTTATTGGTGGGCTCATTCATAATGTCATTTTTTGGCTGTTTTCCTGCTTTGTTTTTAGCTTTCGATTTAGCTTTTTGTTTTTTTTGTGCCTGTTTGCTTTCAGTCGCTAAACTTGCTTGGTTCACTGATTCATCGTTTAATGGCTCAGCTTCGCTCAAGTCCTCATTAATGAGTAACTGCACAACCTCACCATTAAATTCGATTATATCCTCATGATAAACTTTTTTACGCTTCTGATATTCAACTTCACCATTAAGTAAAACATAACCTTCACTTATAACAATTTTTGCTTCACCACCGCCGCCAACCAAGTTAGCTATTTTAAGTAATTTACATAACTCAACAGGTTGATGGTTTAACTCAATAACTAAATAACTCTCTGACATAACATTCTCATAAAATAAGCTAACTTTATTCTTTTGGTGAATAGCGTGATATTTCGCCTGATAATAAAGAAGTAATTACTGTGCTAATTGTGCCAAAAGTTCAGTGATTTCAGTTTTTAATTCTTCACTATCAATGTTTAGGGCGGCATCATTGGCTTTGTTGGCAAAGACGAGTGCTTGCTCTTTTTCTTCAAATTCAACTTGGCGTAGCCCCATTGCTAAATAAGCAGAGGCGGTAAACGTTGGTAAGGCCAACTTTTCAGCAGTTGCTAAGGCTACTTCATAAATATCCATAGCTTGGTCACCATCTTCGGTAAAGTCAGCAAGTGCTTCCCATTGTAAAGGATGATCTTTTGGTGAATTTTGATTAGTAGCACAAAGTACCTGTAGTTTTTTACAACCAGCAAGCCTTAAATCATCATTATCAGCTGATGATGCACTGGCAATTTCTTGGCAAATAGTAAGAATGTCATTATATAGAGGTGCTTTCATAGATAATCCTAGTGTATATAAGTAGTTACCGGCTTAATTTTTATGTAATTATATTTACAGCGGCATAATTTCAGGCGATATTATCATACTAGCGTTTTTATTACATTAACCAGCAGGTAATACCGGATTGTATGATGAGAATTCGTTTAAATGTCCAGCTTATCAAACTTTTTAGAATATGTGTAACAGGATGTTTTATAATGATTTTTCTAAATATACAACCGTTAAATAGGTAAGGGAGTCAAAATCGCTCGTTTGACCATCAAAGAATGAACCGTGAACTAGATGGTAGGCAAATAGGCAATATCTCACGAGGTAGCCACAAGCCAATGGGAAGTAAGAAACGAGGTCGATAATTTATCTGCCTCGAATCGTAATATAATAACGAAAGCTAAATTATTCACTTACGTAAATTGAGCGTAAAAGTATAAGACTAACATCAACACTTAAAGGAATTAAAATGATTAAACAGCAAGCTCTTAAACTTAGTATTATCGCTTTAGCTATCTCAATGGTTCTTGGTTGTAATAGTACGAATCTAACTAACGTACCACAGGTCTCACCAGAAGGTATGGAGTTAAAAAAATCTACCCGCTCAACGGTAGCTTATAAAAAAGAGGGAATAGATTTTTCAGAGTATAACAAAATACAAATATTACCCAGCGTTGTCGCTTTTAAGAAAAATTGGAAAAGAGATTATAACCGTGATCAAAGCTCATTAACGACACGGGTAAAAGATAAAGATGTTATGCGTATTAAAGCTGATGTTGCCAAGTTGTTTGATGAAGTGTTTAAAGAAGAGTTCAGTAAAGGCGCTAATTCTCCTATCGTTGATAGCGTTAGTTCCAATACTTTAGTTATGAGACCTGCGATTTTAGATTTAGATGTTGCTGCACCGGATCTAAGAACATCAGCAAATATTAAGTCTTACGCTAGCGAAGCAGGCCAGGCAACGTTATTTTTAGAACTTTATGACGGTGTAAGTGGTGAGATTTTGGCTCGCGTTGTTCATACATCAATTGCGGGTGATGACAGCTATTATCAATGGGCAACACGAGTTTCTAATCGCGCTGATGCTAAACGTATGATAAGGCAGTGGGCTAAAGCACTTCGCACTAAGTATGATGAAGCTCATATGACCGCGGTAAATAAATAGAGTTGAAAATATTCAAATGAAGAAAGTGTTTAACTATGGTCTAGCAAGCACTTGTATATCGGTTTTTGGTACTTGTATATTATTGGCTGCTTTTATCGGTAATGTACAAGCGAAACCACCTGGGCAAGTTAAGTACTCTGTGCAACGGCACGAAAACGTTAAATTACGAGAAAGTTTAACCTTACCGTTTGTTTTTAGTACCGATGATTTAGGCACTGTATTTGGTCTTGGTGTTATGACGACGGGGTTATATCAAAAGCAAATGACAGTAGGTGGCACTATTTATGGTGGCGGTAATACTAAGGGCTTCGGTTACGGTCTTTGGGACTATCGCATTTTAGATAGTGAGCGATTTTTTTTGAGCTCTATTGGTATGATGGGAGAATTTCCATTATTACGCGCCTATGCACCTTTACCGGGGGCGTTTTCAGCACCATCATCCCCGCGAGCAGGCTCTAATGACTCCAGCTTTGATGATTTTATTCAAGCAGGAGGCTCAAGTAACTGGTGGGACATTAAATTAGAATATGTTTTACCTTGGGGCAGCGCTGAAAAGCAAAGTATGGCCCGTTATGAGCTACAAGATGGGTTATTAAAAAATGATGTGCAACAACTTGATTGGAACCCGCTTAAAACAGGTACTAGCATTTTAATTGCTCGGCAGTTTAACCGCTACCAGCAATACAGAGGTGAAGAAGGAGAGCTATCTGGTGCTGTCCATGCACTTGAGCTGGGCATGCTTTATGATAATACTGACTTTCCAGCGAACCCTAGTCAGGGTAGTTCACAATACATTGCTTTTACTTATAATCCTAAATGGTTAGAGTCAAAAGAGCAGTGGACCTTTATTGAAATGGAAGCGAGTAAATATTTTTCCTTAGGGGGAAACGCTTTTGCTAAACAGAATATTATCGCCCTCAATGCTTGGGCAGGGTATTCACCAAGCTGGCAAGTCACTGTAGATGATGCTGGTAATAGTTTAGTCACAAATAATGCGCCCTTTCTTGAAGGGGCAACATTAGGTGGCATGTATAGAATGCGAGGTTTTAGGCAAAATCGCTTTCATGATAAAGCGGCGATATATGCAACGGCTGAATACCGAATGACTTTAGACTATAACCCAATAGCAAATATACGTTGGCTAAAGTTTTTACATCTAGATTGGTTGCAAACAGTCTTTTATGTCGAAGGTGGGAGAGTGTCACCTACTTTTAATCGTGAAACATTGTTTTCTGATTGGAAATCAGACATAGGGGTCTCTTTGCGTGCGTTAACTGCAGGCATTGTTGTACGATTAGATTTCACCAAGTCAAAAGAGGGAACAAGCACTTGGCTGATGGTAGGCCATCCTTTTTAGTTATTGAGTCCCTTATTGAGTTAGTTACTAAGTATAAAGAGCAGAAAAGTACATTTTAATGCACACTAATGCAGCGTTATGGCTGAAAATAAATCAAGCGTCTAATATTTTGAAAAAAAACAGTAAATTTCGAGCTTTTCTGTTGACAGCTTTTTCTATCTCCCTATAATACGCCCCACTGAAACGCAGACGGTCTAGCCAAAAACGTTACAGTATTGGAAACAAAGCGGACGATTAGCTCAGTTGGGAGAGCACCGCCCTTACAAGGCGGGGGTCACTGGTTCAAGCCCAGTATCGTCCACCATCTTTCTTTTAGCTTAAGATTGATAGAAAACATTCTTTACATAAAGAATTAAAACTAAATGGACGATTAGCTCAGTTGGGAGAGCACCGCCCTTACAAGGCGGGGGTCACTGGTTCAAGCCCAGTATCGTCCACCATCTTTCTTTTAGCTTAAGATTGATAGAAAACATTCTTTCCATAAAGAATTAAAACTAAATGGACGATTAGCTCAGTTGGGAGAGCACCGCCCTTACAAGGCGGGGGTCACTGGTTCAAGCCCAGTATCGTCCACCATCTTTCTTTTAGCTAAGATTGATAGAAAACATTCTTTCCATAAAGAATTAAAACTAAATGGACGATTAGCTCAGTTGGGAGAGCACCGCCCTTACAAGGCGGGGGTCACTGGTTCAAGCCCAGTATCGTCCACCATCTTTCTTTTAGCTAAGATTGATAGAAAACATTCTTTCCATAAAGAATTAAAACTAAATGGACGATTAGCTCAGTTGGGAGAGCACCGCCCTTACAAGGCGGGGGTCACTGGTTCAAGCCCAGTATCGTCCACCAATTATTATGTTCATTTATCCCCTCTATAGATTTAGTCAGTGATAAAATCACCCTCTACCTCTATCTCATAAATTCTGCGTAATTTCATTGATTCAAGCCCTGTATTTTGCACCATATTTGAAAAATACAAAGTAATAATACTAATATATTTATTCATTGAATAATTTCTGAATTTAGTTAAATTCGGCTACATTTACCACCATCAATTGATACCAATTCCATTAAATTATTGCCCACTTGTGCTGGTTAAAATACCCCAAGAATTCGTTGCTCTTAATCCCAATAGCCAGCTATTGCTCAATCGAGCGCCTTACCTTGATTTATTTTTCCTTCGCACAACAAGATCACAAACTTAATGGAATTGGTATGAGATTATTTTAAGGCCATCGTTAGGCATAATTTTAATTTTCATTCCCCATTTAATTATTCAATAATTATTGTTGAGAAGATAAGTTATTTAATTACATCAAAGTGATGAATTAACTTAGGTGGAATGTTAAAATGCCGCTAATTTTTAGATTACCTTACTAATGCCATGTTCTTTCGTTATCTCCTTTGATAGTGAAAGTACGGCTTTAGTTACTTCATACTGAGATTTTTATGACTTTAACGACACGTTTTGCCCCAAGCCCTACAGGTTATTTACATGTTGGTGGTGCCCGAACTGCCTTATATAGCTGGTTATATGCCAAGAAAAATGGTGGTAACTTCATTCTTCGTATCGAAGATACTGATTTAGAGCGCTCTACCCAAGCATCGGTTGATGCTATTATGGATGGTATGAATTGGTTGAACCTTGAATGGACTCATGGCCCATACTTTCAAACTAAATGTTTTGATCGTTACAAAGAAGTGATTGAGCAATTGCTTGCTTCAGGTCACGCATATCGCTGTTATAGCACAGCGGAAGAAGTTGATGTTATGCGTGAAGAAGCTAAAGCAAAAGGCGAAATAGAAAAATACAATGGTTTATGGCGTGAACGTACTGACCACCCTGAAGATAAACCTTTTGTTATTCGTTTTAAAAATCCACTTGAAGGCAATGTCGTTATCAAGGATATGGTTAAAGGCGATATTACTATTAGCAATGAACAACTTGATGACTTAATCATTGCTCGCTCTGATGGTACACCTACTTATAACCTAACCGTTGTTGTTGATGACTGGGATATGAAAGTATCACATGTTGTTCGTGGTGATGATCATGTAAGTAATACACCTAAACAAATTAATATCCTTAGTGCATTAGGTGCCGATATTCCTGAATATGCTCATATCCCGATGATTTTAGGCGATGATGGTAAACGTTTATCAAAACGCCACGGCGCAGTGGGTGTTATGCAGTATCGTGATGACGGTTATTTACCTGAAGCACTTTTAAACTACTTAGTACGCCTAGGTTGGTCACATGGCGATCAAGAAATTTTTTCTCGTGAAGAAATGATTGAATTATTTGATTTAAAAGACTGTAATCGCGCACCATCTGGTTTTAATACCGATAAATTAATTTGGGTAAACCAGCATTACATGAAAACTATGGACCCAGCTTATGTTGCAGAACACCTTGCATGGCACATGAGCGATCAAGGTATCAATACTGAAAATGGTCCAGAGCTTAGCGAAGTTGTTAAAATTCAAGCTGATAGAGTTAAAACCTTAAAAGAAATGGCTGAGATTTCACGTTACTTTTATGAAGACTTTACTGAGCTTGATGCTAAAGCGGTTAAAAAACATTTACGCCCTGTAGTGAAAGAGCCAATGATGTTAGTTAAAGACAAACTAGCCGCATTAACCGATTGGTCACCAGCACCTATTCATGCGGCAATTAACGATACAGCGGTAGAGTTAGAGCTTGGCATGGGTAAAGTTGGCATGCCATTACGTGTTGCAGCAACAGGTGGCGGTAATTCGCCATCACTTGATATTACCTTAGCCTTGTTAGATCAAAGCAAAGTAATTGAGAGAATTGAACAAGCTTTAGTGGTAGTTGAAGCAAGAATTGCTAACAGTTAGTTTTCAACACGACCAATAAATACAAAACCATTGATATTAAGTTATCAATGGTTTTTTTTTGCAAAAAATACAGTTATCAAATATTGTATACAATAATTGTTTATGTGTGATGAAGATATTGATGAAAGAAACTATTTATAAATTTGTTTTACTGTTTTTAATTGGTATCAATACCGTTTGGGCAGATGATAAAACTATAGCTGAACTTGATGCTACTTGGGCAGACATGTCTAGAATAGTCGCGCAAGGAGATTTTAATGGCTTACAAGCCGCATATCACCCCGATGCCATTTTTGTCAGTGGATCTTCTAAAACCAGTTATTCAATGGAGAAAGCTTTTCTACGCTGGCAACAAGGTTTTGCAGATACAAAAGCAGGAAAAATTATTGCTCAAGTTGATTTTAGGCTTTCAGAACGAATACATAATCAAAATTCAGCGTATGAAACAGGTATGTATCACTATTCCAGTGTCGATGAAACAGGCAAGCGTGATGACTATTATGTGCAGTTAGAAGCTTTGTTTGTCAAAAAATCTGATAAGTGGTTAATGATGATGGAATTTCAAAAGTCTTCTTCAACAAAGGCACAATGGGATTTATTACAACAATGACATACATCGTTATTGATTTTGACAAGGGAACAACCATTTTCTTCAATTAATGCCTTGCCTCTAAGCCTTTAAATTCTCGCTGAAACCTGCATCTTCAGGTGTAATGGGTATATAACTTCGGTATAATAAGCTTTTCATTTTAGTGGTTTTGGAGTATTAGTTTGCAGTTTAGTGATTTTGGTTTAGATAGATGTTTAATGGATACCGTTGATCATCTTGGTTTTAACAAGCCGACACAAATTCAACAACAGGCTATTCCTGCGGCAATGGCCGGGCATGACTTAATTGCTTCGTCCAAAACGGGCTCAGGTAAAACCTTAGCTTTTATTCTTCCTGCGATTCAAAGGTTAAGTAAAAATCGTGCTTTATCGAAGCGCGACCCTCGTGTAGTTATTTTAACGCCAACACGTGAATTAGCGAAACAAGTCTTTAGCCAATTACGTTTGTTTACCGCCAACACCCAGTTTAAAGCTGTATTGATTTTAGGTGGTGAAAACTTTAACGATCAAGTGAAAGTGCTAGAAAAAGACCCACACTTTATTGTGGCCACACCAGGTCGTTTGGCTGATCATTTAACCCAAGGTCATTTCTATTTAAATGGACTAGAACTGCTTATTTTAGATGAAGCGGACCGTATGCTTGATTTAGGTTTTAGCAAAGAGCTTAGTCAAATAAATAAGGCGGCCGATCATCGTAAACGTCAAACGCTACTGTTTTCAGCAACCCTAGATCACGCGCAAGTAAATGAATTTGCAACTGAGTTACTTACTAAGCCAAAGCGTATTGCTATTGAAGCAGGACATACTGAACATGTTGATATTACAAAGCGCTTTTATTTAGCTGACAACTTGACGCAAAAAGAAGCGTTATTACAGCATTTTTTAGCGGAAGAAAAATCACAGCAAATAATCATCTTTACAGCCACTCGTAGTGATACTGACCGTTTAGCTAAGCTACTTAGTGAGAAAGAATTAAACGCTGTCGCGTTAAGTGGCGAACTAAACCAAAGTCAGCGCAATCAGATCATGGACAGTTTTGCGAAAGGCCAACATAAAATATTGGTGACAACTGATTTGGCTTCACGTGGTCTTGATTTAATCAATGTTTCACACGTAATTAACTTCGATATGCCAAAACATACGGAAGAGTTTGTTCATCGAATTGGCCGCACTGGTCGTGCTGGCACAAAAGGTGATGCCATTTCTTTGGTGGGTCCAAATGATTGGCTTAGTTTTAAAAACGTGGAAGCGTTTTTACAACAACAAATAAGCTTTAGTAAGGTCGCAGGCATCAAAGTTAAGTTTAAAGGCTTAAAAGCGAAAAAACCAAAAGCAGCTAAAGCTAAAATCAATATCACCAAAGATACAAAAGCTGTTTCGAATAAACCAAGAAAGGTTATTAAAAAAACTTTCCTAGATATTCAAGATGCCGGTGCGATGAAAATTATTAAGCGTAAAAAAGCTTTAACACCAGATCAAATTGAAGATTCGTCTAAAAAAGAACAGGATTAAATTTTATCCTATAAGAATCGATAAAAGGCAACCTCGGTTGCCTTTTTTATGGTTAGCATTCAGCATAATCGCATTATAGTGTTGTTCAAACTACCGTAGATGGGGATGAAGACAATAATAACTAACAAGCTATTTAATTGTTATGTATGATTAATATGCTTTGATTAACATAATAATTATAATTCAATAAGGACATCTCATGACCATAATGCAAAAAGTACTCTGGTTAATTACCAGTGTAGGCAATTTTTCTGTTGGTTACTTTTATATGTATAGCCAAAGTGCATTGAGCCTTGCTTTATTAATTATCACGTTACTTTATAGTCTTATTGGTATCTATGATATGTTTTATAGTCGCCACAGTTTAAATCGTCTTTACCCAGTTGTGGCATATCTGCGCTATTTTCTTGAATCTTATCGAGTTGAAATTCAACAGTATTTTATTGCTAATGACACCGAAGAGCGTCCATTTAATCGAGAACAACGTACTCTGGTGTATCAACGTGCGAAAAATGTCCGTGATACTATTGCTTTTGGCACTCAGCGTAACCTTGTTGAAGATAACTACTTAAGTTTATGGCACTCACTATCACCTACTCATATTAAAGAAAGTGCTAAGCGAGTCGTTATTGGTGGTGAAAGTTGCTCGCAGCCATACTCTGCTTCGTATTTAAATATCTCCGCGATGAGCTTTGGCTCATTAAGCACCAATGCCATTGAAGCACTTAATTTAGGCGCTAAAAAAGCTGGCTGTTACCATAATACTGGTGAAGGAGCGGCTAGCCCATATCATTTAAAACATGATGGTGACATTGTTTGGCAACTAGGCACTGGGCTTTTTGGTTGTAGGGATGATCAGGGACGTTTTAATCCAAAAACCTTTGAAGAAACAGCTAGATTACCGCAAATAAAGATGATTGAAATAAAATTATCCCAGGGCGCAAAACCAGGCCATGGTGGTGTACTGCCAAAAGCGAAGATTACTGATGAAATTGCGCGAATTAGACATATATCAAAAGATAAAGATTGTATCTCACCAGCGGTTAATCCCGAATGTACTTCTCCAAAAGATTTACTTGCTTTTATTGAGCAACTACGAAGCTTAAGTGGTGGTAAACCCGTAGGCTTTAAATTATGTATTGGTAATCCTGCGGAATTTTTAAGTATTTGTAAAGCTATGTTAGAAACAGGTATTACTCCTGATTTTATTACTGTTGACGGCGCCGAAGGCGGCACGGGGGCGGCACCTGTTGAGTTTACTAATCGCTTGGGATTAATCTGTCTAGAGGGGATTAGTATCGTGAATAATGCCTTGGTAGGGGTGGGACTCAGGCATAAAATAAAAATTATTGCGTCGGGTAAAACAGCATCAAGTTTTGATCTATTAGCTAAAGTTGCAGCTGGTGCTGATGTGGTTAATGCAGCACGTACCATGATGATGGCAATTGGCTGTATTCAATCAAGGCATTGTAATACTAATCTTTGTCCAACGGGTGTGGCAACTCAAGACCCCGCGAGAGCAAAGGCTATTGATGTTGAGTCAAAAAGCGAACGAGTGAAAAACTTCCACGATAATACTTTAACAAGTTTTTTTGAGTTAGTAGGTAGCATGGGCTTGGATGACCCAACAAGGCTAGTTCCACAAATGATCAAAAGGCGTTCGCCTTATGGTATGCAGATGTCGATGGGAAGTTTAGTAGAGCCATTAGTGGCAAACGCCTTAATTGACCAATCGATAAATGAGCAAGCCCTTGATGAGTCTTGGCAACATTGGTGGAATACAAGTAGTGCAGAACAGTTTTATGTTGATGATTTCTTTATATTAAAAGCGCCAGAATTTCATCAAACAAAGGTGAAAATTGCCTAAGGGTTATTTACTTAAACTGAACTCTGGATAATGAGTATTTTATGTTTAAGTAAAAACAATGACTTACTCTTATTAATTATAAATTTCACAAGATCAAGTAGCGATATACTCTATCAATTTTTTAATTTATTTACTTATCAAGCCAAAAAGTTTATGGATAACGGGTTATTTATCGACGTTTTAACGCTGCGCGAGATATACGTAAAGCTATGCCACAACTTAAGCATGGCTTTACATCTATATAACTAAGGTAAGTTTACTCTGCAATGAGTTGTTCTAGAGTATAACTGCTTTCACTTTTACCTAACTTGGCTTTCATATAAGGTAATATCTCGTCAAGTTGTGCTGATAATTGCCAAGGTGGATTTACAATAAACAACCCTGTGCCTGTCATACCGTACTCGTCAGTATCACTCTCTAAGCAAAATTCTACTTGTAATAAGTTTTTGACTGAGCTGTTGGTAAATGTTTCACTCATTTGTTCAACCAACTCGCGCCTAACAACCGGGTACCAAAGGATATAAGTACCAGTTGAAAATTTCGTGTAGGCTTTAATAATGGTTTTTACCGCTTTTTGATAGTCTTCTTTAAGTTCATAAGGAGGATCAATCAGTACGACACCACGGCGGCTCGGCGGTGGTAGTAAACCAAGTACACCTTTATAACCATCTGATTGTTTAACAAACACCTTGCGCCAGCGCTGACAGAATTCTTCTAAGTGTTGTATATCAGTTGGGTGTAATTCAAAGAGATGGCTACTATCTTGGCGACGTACAAAAGCTTTAGCTATACCAGGAGAGCCTGGGTATATATCAAGTTCACCATTGCTAGGACTTAGGTTAAGGGTATTAATTAATGATAAATATGGCTCCAGTGGCTCAGGCGCATTTTCATCATTAATAATTTTAGCAATCCCGTTTTTATACTCACCAGTTTTTTGCGAATATTCATCGGCTAATTGATACATACCAGCACCGGAGTGGCTATCTATGTAACAAAAGCCTTTTTCTTTACGGGTCATATAGTCAAGAACAAGAGATAAAACACTGTGTTTGAGTACGTCGGCAAAATTGCCAGCATGAAAAGCGTGACGATAACTAAGCAAGGTAATTCCTTAAAAGGTGGTAATAAACGGGGAATAAAGGCGGCTAGTAAATTAAAATTTGCTAGCCGTTAGTGATACTTCTCTAGTGTAACAGCTTACGCTTTGCTTGCTAGGTACTCATCATAGGTACCAGCAAAGTCAATATAACCGTCTTTAGTTAATTCGATAACACGGGTAGCGATAGTTGAAACAAATTCCCTGTCATGACTCACAAATAAAAGTGTGCCTTCGTATTGTTCTAATGCCATATTTAATGATTCAATCGACTCCATATCCATGTGGTTGGTTGGCTCATCTAATACTAAGATATTTGGTTTTTGCATCATTAACTTACCAAATAACATGCGACCTTTTTCACCACCTGAAAGTACATGGACTGATTTTTTAATATCATCAGCAGAGAAAAGTAAACGTCCTAAATAACCACGAACTGCTTGCTCGTCATCGGTTGGTTGACGCCATTGGCTCATCCACTCAAACAAATTCATGTCATTTTCAAATTCATATTCATGATCTTGTGCATAATAGCCAATATTGACATTTTCAGACCAAGTACATTCGCCAGAATCTTGTTCATAACCTACTTCGTTCATTAACGAACGTAAAAATGTAGTTTTACCAATACCGTTTTCTCCGATAATGGCAATACGCTCACCGACTTCAATTAGCGCAGAAATATTTTTTAACACATGCGCTTCATCAAAGCTTTTATTAAGCTTCTCTACCACTAAGGCATTACGAAATAATTTCTTTTCTTGCTCAAAACGAATGAAAGGGTTACTACGACTTGATGCTTTTACTTCATCTAGCTGAATTTTATCAATACGTTTAGCACGAGAAGTGGCTTGTTTCGCTTTAGATGCATTAGCAGAAAAGCGTGCAACAAAGGCTTGCAGCTCACCAATTTGTGCTTTTTTCTTAGCATTGTCAGCTAATAAACGTGCTCTTGCTTGAGTAGCAGCCAACATGTATTCATCATAATTACCAGGGTAAACACGTAGTTCACCGTAATCTAAGTCAGCCATATGAGTACAAACACTGTTTAAAAAATGCCTATCATGAGAAATGATTATCATGGTTGAGTTACGTTCATTTAACGTTTCTTCTAACCACTGGATAGTGTGAATATCCAAGTTGTTGGTAGGCTCATCAAGTAATAAAATGTCAGGATCTGAAAAGAGCGCTTGTGCCAGTAATATACGTAACTTAAAACCAGGCGCTATTTCACTCATAAAGCCGTAATGTTGTTCAACAGGAATACCTACACCAATTAGCAATTCACCAGCACGACTCTCTGCACTGTAACCATCCATCTCAGCGTATTCAGATTCAAGATCGCCAACTTTCATACCATCGGCTTCGCTCATTTCAGGTAAAGCGTAAATACGATCGCGTTCTTCTTTAACCGCCCAAAGCTCAGTGTGACCCATAATAACGGTATCAATAACGCTGTAGCTTTCAAAGGCGAATTGGTCTTGACGTAACTTACCTAAACGCTCTCCTGTATCAAGGTTTACATTGCCAGAAGTCTGCTCTAAATCACCACCTAAAATTTTCATAAAGGTAGATTTACCACAACCGTTTGCACCGATTAGACCGTAGCGGTTACCGCCACCAAATTTTTGTGAAATGTTTTCAAACAATGGCTTAGCGCCAAACTGTTGAGTTATGTTATTGCATGAAAGGATAAGTAATTCCTTAATAAATTTGATATATAAATAATGCGCGTGATTATACGTACAAAGGTATTAAAAGTCATGCGAAGTAGGGAACTAGTTACTCTCTAGCTTATTCGCAGCTAATTAACCATATAACAGGTTAAATCTGTGCAATGTATTACATATTTTTACTTTGTACATACAGAATGGATTCAATATTTCACCTATTGTTAATCCAACAAAATAGAGTCGAGAAACAGTAAAGTCCAAATGAAAACAACTAATGAAATATTGAAGTTAGACAACCATATACAGAAAAATCCTCAGTGGAGCTGGGGAAGCCTTAACGCACTTAAATCATCGTTAATATTACGTGTCTGGGATGTTGAAATTGAAATTATTAATGATGAACAATGCGTATTGATTTTAGACAAAGATTATGGCGGTACATCAAGAGCAGGTCAAAGTGAACGTACTGGTCACTTTAACCTAATAATGCAAGGTGCAACGGTTCATTATTCAATAATAACCCCTGTTGATGAACACGCAGCACAATGGTCAATAAAAGAAGTTAAACAATATTTAGTTAAAGGAAAGTCTGGCTTTAATGCAGTTAAACGAATTGGATCTAAATGGTATGGAATAATAGGCAAGGAAGTATCATTTGAAGAGTTTTGTAAAGGTAATGAAGAGTTGAAGGTAGGTTTAAATGACAACCTGCAATAAAGTTCATGAATTAAAAAATCATACTGAAGACGTCAAATTTTTGTTTGAATTAGTACCAGATGAAATGAGGTCTATTTACGGACAGGCTATAGAGCGTAAAGCTAAGATTGAAAGTGAGCTTTCTGATTTAGAAATATTTATTTCTACTCGACGTAAGAAACACTATATCAATCTTAGCATGGTTGACGGTAACAAATTTAAAGATCTATATGTATCAATTCGATCTCATGCTACTCGTATGAAAAAGGGCTGTATATCTGATTTATCAGGTGCATCGAAACGTATGTATGACGAAATTAAGCAAATAGCTCTTAACCTAAATCATGATAAAACAACCACAGATATGTATGAGATTTCATCAGGAGCGTTACGTAAATCACCTCGTGGTGAAGTAATAAAGAATACATTTTGTATGAAGGTAACATCACCTAGTGGATCGACGGTAAGCATCATATATTATAAATCTAGCTTGTATATTTTTAACTAGTCATGACTTCATTAATGGTAGGCCTTGATAATTCAATGATAGTATCAAGACCTACCGTTATAATGTATATTTCTCTATATATATCAGATGCTTGATTGTATTTTGAATTAATTAAGCTATTAATAAAGCCTTAATCGTGGTGTGAACATAGAGTAATGTTAACTTTTTATTAAATTAACCGAATTCAAAAAGAACACTAAAACCGTCGGTACGGAGGTTTTAAAAATGGCTGTGCCATTTTCCCAGAGAATATTTAAGTTAATAATTCACAGGATTATTTCTTTCAGACAAGCTGAAAGTAAAAATCCAATCTACATCAGGCAAGCTGATGTAGAAAGTTTTTAATCATTCTCAGTTGTTTTATCTAATGAAAAGTAAAGATCAGTTATTGCTGGTACAGCATAGAATGATCCAACAGTACTGAATAATCTACTAACAGAATCACCATCTAGAGACAGAGCGTTTTTCTGGAAGTAGCTTTCCGTACTAGTCACTATATATAGATAGCGATAAGTAATCTTAAAAGGGTAATAAACCTCTACAAGTACTGGTGTATAAGCTTATAGGTGATTATAGCCTTTAGGCAATGGTAAACAGATAACTTGATTAGCCTGACCTCTATTTCCCGTAGTGTATGCTTAAAGTGCATGCATTCACGCTGAGTTGTCACTCATCTTTGCGTTATTATCTACAAGTTTTAAAGTCGATTAAGCCAAGCAGGTAACATATAGTTCCTACTGCTAATTTTATCTGCCTACTAAGTAGTATCAGTATCGCACGACGTTCAGTGAACTATGGACTTAATTGTTTGCAATTACAGTGATTAAAAGATTATTTCATGGGTGCATAACTGAGATATCAATTATGTTTATATTTCTCTATAAACAAAAAATAACACAATAAGATTATAAAATTAAAGGGTATTAAGTTACTTTATAAACAATGAAGTGGTCACGACTTACTAAGCTGACTACGTAATTAGCAGCTATGCACCATTAGGATTTCATGAAGATAAGCCGTACAAAACACCAAATCCATAAAGAAATTAATAGAATTGGAAGTATGGATACCAAATTAATTCCAATGGGTTACTTAAAGGACAGTATTAGTGACCTTTTAAGAGGGATGTGGACTCCTTGGTTTGGTGGTCCATTCTATGAGGTATGGAGAGCAAGAAAAGGCAAATTCAATAATGTCTCTGACTTATGGTATCCACCTAAAGAGTTCGTTACTAAATTAGGAAGAATGAACGAAAAGAATAATTCAATCTTTTACTCTTGTTTTGGACACAATGCTAGACCTGGTTCTTTGGAAGAAATTCGAGCTGATGTAGGAGATACTGTCACACAACTTTCCTGTTCTTTAAATCCTGCTAATAAGCTTTTAAAGGTTTTAAAGGTTTTAAGTTTAGGACACGCAGATGAATGGATGAAAGAAAAATCACCCGATAATATGAAGCATCACTTTATAAATGCTGAAGCTGAATATAAGCGTAATTGCGGTAGTGAGGAGCAATACCAACGTAGTTTAATATTAAAAAATTGGGTTAACGAAAAATTCATCGAATATGTAGCTGATGGAGAAGAGCATAATTATGCGCACTCTGTGGCAATTGCTAAAGGATTCTTTGATGACTTTAATTGTGACGCTATTCTCTACCCAAGCGTCGCTGCAAGTACCAAAGCAATTAATTTAGTCATGCGTCCTGAAATAGCAAACCGCTACTTTAAACCAAACTATGCACGGATTGTGGAAGTTATATCAAGGTCACCTGACGGGATTGAATTAAAATTAAAAAATGAAAGCAAATCAATTTTACCTGATGGTTCTATTACATGGACTTGGTAAAGTGCAGACCCAAACAGGTGGTTAGCAATTACCGTAAACCTGTCCCGATGAATACCATTTCCTAAATCAAATCATTATATCTTCAGTCTCTATATAATAGTTAGATAAATACGTTAAATTTCTTTGAGTTTGTACACGTGTTCGAGCAGAAATTATCCCAGGATTTATATGGACTTACAATCTAAGTAATGATCTAATTACTCTTGTGGCAATCAGAACGACCGTCCCGAAATGCCATAGCTTTTTTAGTCGCGGATTAATTAACTAGTTAGGTATATATGAAATTTATAAAATACTTCCGAGTTTCAACACAGAAGCAGAGTAAATCAGGTAATGGTTTAGATGCTCAGCAACGTGATATTGGACTTCCCAGACTTCACTAGACAGTTTCTAACTCAGAAAAATACGCTTCCTCAAATTTAGCAGGTGAAACACCGCCTGTATGTGAGTGACGCTTTTTAGGATTGTAAAACATTTCTATAAAATTGAA
>Ga0209395_1000164_pt1 | contig 100524 bp, 78 predicted proteins | sample GOMGulsemesocosm_3_FD_184635 | JGI IMG/M metagenome (GOLD analysis project Ga0209395, IMG submission 184635) | Methane-oxidizing microbial communities from mesocosms in the Gulf of Mexico - GOM9D Gulf of Mexico (SPAdes) (version 2) | ecosystem: Environmental > Aquatic > Marine > Cold seeps...
TTTCCCCTTAATATTAAATACCGGGCGTTTGCGCGATCAATGGCATACCATGACCCGAACCGCGTTGTCGGCAAAGCTGAATCAGCATAAACCTGAACCCTTTGTAGAAATTCACCCCATCGATGCTGAGCAGTATAAAATGCTGCAAAATACACTGGCGGTGGTTGAAAGCAATTGGGGGAAAATGATTGCCCGAGTTCAAATCACTGACACTCAGCAACAAGGTACTTTATTTATTCCCATGCACTGGACCCAGCAATATGCCAGTCAGGGGCGAATAGGCGCATTAGTTAATCCTGTGGTTGACCCGATTTCCCATCAACCCGAAAGCAAACATACCCCCGTAAGTATTAAAACCTATCAGGCTGTCTGGTATGGGTTTATTCTGTCACGTTATCCTGTTAAATTTAAGCATCCGGAATATCAGGTCAAAGTAAAAGGTAATCAATTTTATCGCTACGAGTTAGCAGGTGACACAAGGCCTGAATCATGGCAGGCATGGTCAAAAAATATTCTCTGTAGCAGCAGTCATGAAACACCTCAATGGCAAGAATACATGGATAGCGCTGCAAGTAAATATAGGGCCGCCAGGATATTAGATAAGCAATTACAAAGTGTGGTATTTATTGCACCGAGTATTGATTTACCCGAACGGAATTGGTTAAGCAGTCTATTTGAAAAACCGGCATTGGAACAACAAGACCGATTGGCTTTATTGACTGGCCGCCCCCCTTTGGGAAGTCCTGATGTTGGAACGATTGTTTGTGCCTGTTTTAATGTAGGTGAAAAAACCATTCAGAGTGCTATCAAAGAAAAAGCCCTGAAAACGCATCAAGAGGTGGGACAGTGTTTAAAAGCGGGGACTAATTGTGGCTCCTGTATTCCAGAAATTAAGGCGCTTTTATAAGGCCTGAAAAAACTTCTGCATCGCCAGAGTAAGTAATAAAATTTCATGGCTATGAACTGACCACCGGTTGATTTAGATCAATGATCGTTTAGCTTCCCCCTTTGAAAAAGGCTATGATATCAATTAAGTGTTGAAAAGATGAAGTCGCTCTTAAAATCCCTCTCTTGCTGGAGAGGGCGGGGTGAGGAGAAATAAAACAATTCTCTTCTTCAACTTTTTCTTTTATTTTAAAGATAAAAGAATAAGAAATAGAGCGCTGTATTTCCCAACAACTTAATCAGAAATCTCTTAACCATTAATAGTAAATGTACTAAAGAACTCCCCATTGGCATCATAATAATCATACTGAATAAGGATATGACGCCCCAGTAAATCATCAACCATTTCCATATCATTACAGATAGTATTTTTGGCTGATGCTTTTCCTGCTAATGCAAGTTGTGTTGCGTATTGATGATGTTTCGTCATTGGCATTTCTGCCCTGTAAATGATGGTTCCAGCTTTCGGGGTGACTTTAGTAATCTTAACGCCATTAGCAAACTCAAAAGGTAGGTAAGGTTGGGTACCATCAGAAACATAATGGGCAATATTTTTAGCCGCAAAGCCATCAACATTGAAATTGAATAAGGACAAAGCAACTTCCTTAGTTACATAACGGATGACTCCATTACGCATGGTGTTGTAGGTGACTTGAACAATATCATTTAAGTATTTCAATGATTTTGGCAAAAAACCAGCTGCTTTTCTCATGCCGCTTTGAGTGGTCATGAGCGAGTTATTAGCAATTGAATCTGTCTTACATGAAAGAAATTCATTATCTATCGGTGTTGTTTGAGTCTTCGCTATAGGTGATGAAGGCAGGTGACTGAATACTGCGTTAACGATATGCGCTTCGCTGGCCGTTGCTGTGCTTAAAGTGACTGATACAAATAGAGCAAGTGCATAGGCAAGGGTCTTGGTTTTCATGATGGCATCCTCTGGTGTTCTTTGTACTAGAAAAATGATCTAGTGTTTAGTAACAGATATTGCAGAAGTTATGCCAAAACAGTAGTGTGAATAAAACACCATTTAAAACAGATGGTTACTATTGGTTTGGTGGATTTAGGGTAGGGTGTAAGGCACGATTAATATACGAAATATCGTTAATGAACGGAATGTAGTTATAGTGGGGTATTAGAGCGACGAATACCTAGTTTACTCATACGAGAACGTAAGGTATTGGGATGTATTTCTAAAATGGAAGCCGCTCCATCTTCACCTGAAATTTTCCAGTCAGTGATTTTTAAAACCTTAATGATATGTGTTTTTTCTAACTCGCTAAGAGGGAGCAGTTTGTCAGAAGTATTGGATTTATTGATGTTATTAGCAGGTATGAGTAACTCTGGAATAAGTAGGCTTTTCTTAGGCGATAAAATAACAGCCCGTTCGATGACATTTTCTAGTTCACGTACATTGCCAGGCCATGGGTAACGCTGTAATTTATCCATGGTTGTCTCAGAAATATTACTAATTTGTTTGCCCATTTTATTGGCATATTTATTTACAAAATAGTGAACCAGTAACGGAATATCGTTTTTACGATCACGTAAGGGAGGAATCGTTAGTGGAAAAACACTCAGGCGATAAAATAGATCTTCTCGGAAATCACCTTTTTCAACCATCTGTTTAAGGTCTCTATGAGTCGCAGCAATAATGCGGACATCAATTTTAATGGTTTTGGAATCACCAAGGCGTTCAATTTCACCTTCTTGTAATACCCGTAATAACTTGGCTTGAAGCTCTAAGGGTAATTCACCAATTTCATCCAGAAAAATAGTGCCTTTATCTGCCAGCTCAAATCGGCCAATACGCCGTGATGTGGCACCAGTAAAACTGCCTTTTTCATGGCCAAATAATTCACTCTCAATTAAATTACCAGGCAGAGCAGCACAATTGACCTTTACCAAGGTGCGCTCTTTACGATGACTCAGGTTATGTAAGGCACGAGCTATCAGTTCTTTCCCTGTCCCTGTTTCACCTTGAATTAAGACACTGGTTTCAGTCGGTGCAACTTGTTCAAGCTGAAACAACACTGTTTTTAATGGTTCACTCTGGCCTAAAATATCTTCAAAGCTATGGTTTAGATTAACTTGTTCTTGTAGATAGCTATTTTCTGCTTGTAAACGATTTTTTAACTGTTCAATTTCTGTATAGGCTAGATTAAGTGCTTCCTGAGATTTTTTACGATCGGTGATATCACTAAAAATCACCACAACACCCTGTAACTTATCTTCTTCCATAATGGGGGTGCTGACAAAATCAACAGGGAAATTAGAACCATCATTTCGCCAAAATAATTTGTCAGAAGCTTGAAATCGTTTTTTACCCTGCATAATATTGTGTATAGGGCAGAATTCTTCAGCATTAGGTGTATCGCGACCCAAAATATTATGAATCGTTTGGTTAGACAATGGTTGATCTGGCCAAGCTAGCATTTTGGCTGCGGCTGGGTTAATGAAGGTGACTAAACCATCGCAGTCAAAACCACAGATTCCTTCACCCACAGCAGAGAGCACACGTTCATTGTGACGTTGTAAAAGGGCAAGTTCAGATTCAGCTTGTTTTAGTAGACTGACATCCTGAAAAACAACCACTGCGCCAACGATAGTCTTATTTTCCCAAATGGGTGTGCTGGTATAGTGAACAGGGAAGCAACTGCCATCTTTACGCCAAAACACTTCATCAGTCACATGATGAATTTCACCATCTTGTAATGCCGCATAAATAGGACATTGCTGCTGAGGATAATGCTCACCGTTGACTCTACTATGGTGATGTTGAGCATGTATCGATTCACCTATAACATCGTCCTCTGTCCATCCAGTCATAGCAATAGCCGCAGGGTTAACAAAGGTGGCTTTGCCTTCACGGTCTAAACCATAAATACCTTCTCCTGCAGAAGTGAGAATCAGTTCGTAGCGTCGTAAAAGTGGTGCTGAAAGGGGCATAAAACGACTCGTTAATTAATATAATTTATTCTAACACTGGGACTTAACAAGTCCGAATTTAATTGTTGCCCTATTTAAAATATATAAAAATGATGTGGCTACACTAACACTAAGCAGGATAAGGTAGTCGGTCGAATTTGTAGATATCCTGTATGATTTGATTTTATAACCTGTTATCAAGAAGTAAGTTGCCCAAAGTGCAACAGTATAAAGATCACAAAATCTGGGACGAATGGTTACGGAAAGCAACGTTACTATTGTCGTAATTCAGAGTGTAAAACTAAAACATTCATGCTCGATTATAACTACAAAGCCTGTGCCTATGGAATGACAGAGAAAATAGTTGAAATGGCAATTAATGGAAGTGGAATTAGGGATACAGCACGGGTGCTAAAAATCAATAAAAACACAGTTATCAATACGCTAAAAAAAAGGAAAGCAAGCTCACGCAGGTGAATCCTATCTTGAAAAACACCGGTGATGTTGAATTAGTTTGTGAAGAGGCTGAGATCGATGAACAAGGGTCATTTGTAGGAAACAAATCTAATCAACGCTAGATTTGGTATGCGGTTGAGCACTCAACAAATGTTATTTTGGCTTATGTTTTTGGTAAACGAAAAGATATTATTTTTAAGGAATTAAAAGCCTTGCTAATACCCTTAAAAATCAAACGTTTTTACACCGATGACTGGGGAGCCTATGAGCGATATATTGAAGCCAATAAACACGAAGTGGGAAAACGTAATACTCAAAAAATTGAACGTAAGAATTTAAATTTAAGAACATGGATTAAGCGGCTGACACGAAAAACAATTTGTTTTTCAAGGTCAGAAAAAATGCATGATATTGTTATTGGTTTATTAATTAACAAAGTCGAATTCGGTGTGGATATTCATACTTAACTACAAATTCGACCCACTACCTAAAGTATGTATCAAGAAGCATTATATTGTAATGTGGTATAAATCAACTGGATGAATGACCCTTGTAAGTAGTGCTTATGAAGATTATTTAGAATTTATGCTTAATACCAGCATCTTTCATAATGCTATTTGCTGTATGTCTGGATTTGCAGTTGTGATTAACGGTAACAGATAAACTTCCGTTTCCCCAGTAGTCGTGAGACCCTTTACCATGCCTTACAGAGTTTCCAGCCGTGTTCGCTGAGAATTTCTTAACTTGTTTTTCATACCCGTTCATGCGAGAGCGATATGATCTCTGTAAACAACATCTGCTGATGTATGCTGATAATTCTTGTTATTTTTTAATTCTAACAAGGTATGAATAGCTTCTGTAATTTCAGGCTTCATTTTGTCTAATGATTCTGCCTCAATTACTAAGCCAGGAACATCTTTGCTCGTAGCAATATAAACGCCTGCCTCTTTATCAAAGAACACATTAACCTCTATAGATAGAGTTGCACCCAATTTTGCAAATAGAATTGATAATGGGAATCGAAGTGGATAAGACATACTAATCCCCCCAACCTTCATTTAAAATAAACATACTTATACCTCCCAGTATTAAACGGCCTTCTTATTTTGCAGTGCATTCTGACTAAAAATAGCACAAAAAACAATGGTATGTAACAGCATATTACCTATTATTATCCCTTATTGGCTTGTATAGTAGACACGTAGAGGTGTTGAAAGTTTAAATTAGGCTCTGTCATAGGAAGTACCTAATTTAAGTAAGTGTTGCGGGTTATTTTCGATTATTAATATTAATAAATAAGGCTATGTCACCGTTAAGTGTTGAAAATCCCCAAGAGTTGAATTTAACAGCATATCTGGAGTTAGGTTACGATATTCATCCATCATTCTGCACCAGCCTAAATAGTTTGGCAGGTATTTTGTAGCAACCCCATGAAAACCTCTTAACCATGATTTATAAAGCGTCACCCTAAACTATACTCTTTGTTAACTGTAGCAAGAAAGGATTGTTATTAATTTATAAGGATATTTTCTTAAGTAAGCAGTATTAGGGGCAGACTCGATTGATCTGGTAATTTTTTTGCTCCTGCAACAATCACACTTAGTAGATCCTTGTACTTCGGTAATTTTTTGCTCCTGCAAAAATTACACTTAGTAGATCCTTGTACTTCGGTAATTTTTTGCTCCTGCAAAAATTACACTTAGTAGATCCTTGTACTTCGAAATTTATAGTCAGTTAGTAGGCAGTGATCTAGCCATTTTTGTAGGAAGTAGTTTAAACGCCATTTGTAGTCCATTATTTCAACGCTTTTCATAGGGTCTTTATAAACGCTTGAAACGGTTGGTCTTGCATGGTCTTTTAATACTTCGGCTAGATTGGCGTCCAGATATACTCTTATTTTAACGGCGGGTTCCATGACTTCAATCAGGTTTTTGTTGAATTGATGGCTGAGTTCAACAGTCATGGTGTGTTTTGAACGTTCAATTACCTTTAAATAAAGAGCTGGCTGGTTAGGTGTTTGCCCTGTGGCTTTATTTTCGAAAGAGCGTAAATCAGGAATCAGATTAAATAGTTTCTGGTAATTAGATTCACATAGCTTTTCTAGGCAAAGTGAGGTATTGACAGGGTGGACTAAACTCATTGATTAGCTTTCTTGGTAGCAAGCGTTGGCACTTGCTGTTTCCCAGAGTACAACTTGATGAACATTTAAACCTTGTTGTTTTAAATGTTTATAAATCATTTTACTTAAAACTTCGGCCGTTGGATGTTCGTCAATAGCCATAAAACGTTCATTTTGTTGTTCTAGCATTGGGATGATAGGGTCATCTTTATGTAGCAGAAAATTGTGGTCTAAGTGTTTGTTGATGTAGCTTTCAACAAGGTCTTTAATATCTGAGAAATCACAGACCATCCCTTGATCATCTAGCTGTTCCTGTTGAATGGATATTGATGCTTTAACGCTATGGCCGTGAAGGTTTTTGCACTTTCCTTTATGGTTCATAAGGCGATGACCATAACAGAAATAAACTTCTTTTGTGATTGTGTACATAAGGTAGTTAAATGCGTTTAATTTTAGTCAATCATTAAACGGGGTTATTTAAGGCTTTTAATTGAAGCAGCAATTTCAAAAGAGCCGTTTTCTTGAGCGGTACTTCTTACAATTTCAATAAAAGCTGTCATTGGGGGGGTTGTCGCATTTTTAGGGATAATATTAACTTCCATTGCTAAACCTGGCTCGTATGAGTCTTCAGCAATAAACGAGATTCCAGCACCACTTAGAGAAGTACAGTTACCTGTTTTAATATTGTTGGAATCAGCTAATTTATAGCTAATCTCACAGTCAACATCCATTCGAATATAGTCTCGTTTTTCATCATATTCCAGCATTTACTTCTCCTGTTTAAATAATAAAACTTACTTTAAAAGTAACTCTTAGGCTCGCGACAGCTCCTAAAGCTGAAGTGTACTATAAAAATGAAATAAATAGGTATGATTTAGCTGGTTTTAGTGAATTAGTTGGTAATATTGACTGAGAATTTGTAATCGCTGGTAATTCCGTGCTTTTTGTGTAAAATCTAGGGCTTTTTGATTAATAATCTGTCGCTGATATGAGTAAACAAATAGTCCTTACCGGTATTACAACAACAGGCACACCCCATTTAGGTAATTATGCAGGTGCAATTCGTCCAGCGATTGAGGCCAGTAAAGATGCTGATGTAAGGCCGTTTTATTTTCTTGCTGATTATCATGCATTAATTAAGTGTCAGGATCCTGCAAGAGTTAGACAGTCTAGTTTAGAAATTGCAGCAACTTGGCTGGCTTTAGGTTTGGATACGTCTAATGCAGTTTTTTATAGACAATCAGATGTGCCTGAAATACCTGAACTTTGCTGGATGTTATCGTGTGTGACTGCGAAAGGTTTAATGAATAGAGCGCATGCTTATAAAGCAGCGGTTGCAGAAAATGAAGAGAATGATCCAGACAAAGGGATTAATCTGGGTTTGTTCGGTTATCCTGTTTTAATGGCGGCAGATATGTTGATGTTTAATGCTAATAAAGTGCCTGTGGGTAAAGATCAGATTCAACATATTGAAATGGCGCGGGATATTGCTTCACGCTTTAACCATATCTATGGCGAGCATTTTGCTATTCCCGAAGCGGTTGTTGATGATAATGCGGCGACTATTTTAGGTTTGGACGGTCGTAAAATGAGTAAAAGCTATAATAATACGATTCCATTGTTTGAATCTGAGAAAAAGTTTAAAAAATTAATTAATAAAATCAAAACTAATTCATTAGAACCTGGTGAGCCAAAAGAAACAGAAGGGTGTACCTTATTTGGAATTTATAAGGCGTTTGCTCGAGAAAATGAAGTGGCAGAGATTCGTCAGCGTTATGCGGAAGGGATTGCCTGGGGTGAAATGAAGAAAGTGTTATTTGAAAAAATTAATGAAGAAATTGCGCCTGCTCGGGAGCGTTATCAAGCCTTAATGGAAGCGCCTGAACATATTGAAGAACAATTGCAGGAAGGGGCTGTTAAAGCTCGAGAAATTAGTGTGCCATTTATGCAGGCCATTCGTGAAGCTGTAGGTATCTCTAAAATTACAAAATAAAGGGTTTGATTTTATTCAAACCTTGATGGTTGAAGTGTTGATTGGGTGCGAGATTGGCGTGCCTGTGATTGAAAATGAGTAGAAAAAATATATATGAGTGATTTTGTTCCTGGACAGCGCTGGATTAGTAATACTGAATCTGAACTAGGTTTAGGCCTGATTTTAGAGGTAGAATTTAATCGAGTTTCAGTGTTGTATTTAGCAACGGGTGATAAACGTATTTATGCGATAGATAATGCGCCGTTAACACGCGCAAGATTTTCTGAAGGCGATGAAATAGAGTCAACAGAGAACGTAAAAATACAGGTTCAGGAAATTATTGAGCAAGATGGCTTAATAATTTATGCGGGGATTGATGATTTAGGTGATCAATGCTTTTTAGAAGAGATGGATTTAAACCATCATATTCAATTTAATAAGCCGCAAGATAGACTGTTTACTGGTCAGATCGATCCAACAAGCTGGTTTTTATTACGTTATGAAACCTGGCGAAGACAACAGCAACATCAGCAATCAGCGGTAAAAGGCTTGCAAGGTGCAAGAGCGTCTTTAATTGCTCATCAGTTATATATTGCCCATGAAGCGGCAAGTCGTGCTGATCCGCGCATTATGTTGGCTGATGAAGTGGGTTTAGGGAAAACTATTGAAGCGGGTTTGATACTGCAATACCGTTTGATTAATGGATTAAGCCCAAGACAGTTAATCATTGTTCCTGAAAGTCTGTTACATCAATGGTTAGTTGAAATGATAAGGCGGTTTAATTTACGCTTTAGTATTTTTGATGAGGCGCGATGTCAGGCCATTGATGAGCCAAATCCTTTTGTGACTGAGCAATTGGTTATGTGTTCGCAAAGTTTTTTCTCTGAATACCCGCAACGACAAAAGCAAGCATTAGAAGCTGGCTGGGATATAGTTGTAGTTGATGAAGCACATCATCTGGAATGGAATGAGCAAAGCCCAAGTGCTGATTATTTATTTGTCGAGCAGTTAGCCATCACGACACCTGGCTTGATCTTGCTAACGGCAACCCCCGAACAATTAGGCAAAGAAAGTCATTTTGCGCGCTTAAGATTGTTAGACCCTGATCGTTTTTATCAATTCTCACAGTTTTTATTAGAAGAACAGCAATTTGAACCTGTGGCTAATGCTGCAAGGTTATTGATTTCTGGTGAGGTGATGACTGATAAGGAGCAGCAAAGTTTAAGATCATTACTTAAGCAGGATAATGTCAATACATTGCTTGAAAAAGTAAATGATCATGAGGCGGCTGAAAAGGCTAGGGAAGAGCTAATCGATTTGTTACTTGACCATCATGGCACTGGACGTATTTTATTTAGAAATTCTCGTCAGACGGTGCAAGGGTTTCCGGAACGTGAAAGTTATGGTTATCCATTACGAGGCGTTGAATCATCCGCTTTAGAAGAGAGCCCTTATTTTAGTTGGTTATTAGAAAAATTAGCTGAATTGCAAGAAACAGGGGATAAAGCTTTATTAATTTGTAAGCAAGCTGAAACGGTTGTTCAACTAGAAAAAACTTTAAAAAGGCGAAAAGGCATCGCTTCAGCCGTTTTTCATGAGGGGATGAGTATTGTTGAGAGAGATAGAGCCGCTGCCTATTTTTCTGATGAAGACAGTACCGTTCCCTTATTGATTTGTTCTGAGATAGGGAGTGAGGGTAGAAACTTCCAGTTTGTACATCATTTGATCCTATTTGATTTACCAGAAAACCCTGATTTGTTACAGCAACGAATCGGACGGCTGGATCGTATTGGACAAAAACATGTGATTCAAATTCATATTCCTTATTTGCTAAATACTGCACAACAAGTGTTATACCGATGGTATGAAGAAGGCTTTAATGCTTTTCAACATAATTGTTCGGCAGCGTCTCAAGTCGCTACTCGATTGACTGCTGAGTTATCTGGAGTGCTTGAGTCTGTTAATCAGCAAGCGCTAGACGAGCTTGTTGTTAAGACTGAATTGTTGAATAAAGAAATTGAGCTGGATATGCATAATGGGCGCGACCAATTGCTAGAATTGAATTCTTGCAGACAAGATCAGGCTCAAGAATTAATCGTGCAGTTGCAAGCCATTGAACGTGAGGGTTCACTATGGCCTTATATGGAATCTTTGTTTGATTGTTATGGGGTGGATGTTGAATATCACTCTGCCGATTGTCATATCCTTAGGCCGAGTGAAAATTTACGAATCTCTTATTTTCCGATGCTTTCAGAAGATGGCATGACCATCACTATTAATCGGGATATAGCCTTGGCACGAGAAGATATGCAGTTTATCACCCAAGAGCATCCCATGGTGATGGGGGCGATGGATTTAGTGTTATCTAGTGAAACAGGTAATGCAGCATTGAGTGTGGTTAAACATCCTGAACTTAAAGCGGGGCAGTTTATGCTTGAGCTATTATTTGTTGTTGAATGCAGTGCTCCGGCAGAATTAAAAATAGGACGTTTTTTACCCAGTACACCGATTAGAGTGTTGATGGATCAGAGTAAGCAGGATGTTAGTGGGACATTTTCACATCAAAGTTTATTTGAAGCACCCAGTAAATTTGATAAAGATCAGATTATCCAGTTTATTAATAGCCAGCGAGAGCATATTACCGACACCATTAAAATAGCAGAAAGTGTTGCTAATCAGAATATGCAAACCTTGGTTGCAGAAAGTAATCAACAAATGCTTGCCACTTTAACCACAGAAATTAAACGTTTAGTCAGGTTGAAAAAAATAAACCCAAGTATTAAAGATCAGGAAATAGAGCAGTTAAAAGATATGGCTATGCTGGCACATGAGAATATTACTCAGGCACAGTTGAGGTTGGATGCTGTGCGCTTTATAATAACCAGTTAATTAGTATGTTATACCATTCCCAATATATTTATACTTGAGCTGATAATCGTCATTCCTGCAGGCTCTTAGCAGGAATCTATGCAAGAAGATTCCTGATTAAAGATTTCGGGAATGACGACTATCGCAGTTATTATTTATTGGGATTGGTATTATATGAATAGCCTTGGTTTTTTATAATGGGGATCTCAAGGCGAGATAAAAAATAAGTATTAAACTTGCTATTAAGTAAGTTAACGATAAAAAATGATGAGGAAAAGGGTTTGAGTAAGCATATCTACCATACAATTGATCGTGATCAATTGGCTAAAGACTTGGATGAAATTCGGGCAGAAGTACTGGCTGATTTAGGTGATGAAGATGTCAAATATTTAAAGAAAATAGAGCGCTGGGGGCGGATATGTACTGCTCTAGGTTATGGTACCGCATGGATTATACCTAACCCTATTTCAGCTTATTTAATCAGTCAAGGCAGCACCACACGCTGGACAACGATTGCTCACCATATCACGCATAGAGCTTACGATAGAATAGAGGGGATACCTAAAAACTATACTAGCAAAGGTTTTGCTAGAGGGAATCGCCGTTTTATTGACTGGATGGAATGGATGGTTCCAGCCGCCTGGGATAAAGAACATAATGATTTGCATCATTATAATCTAGGCGAAAAGGCTGATCCTGATCAGGTTGAATTTAATATGGAAGAATTTTTAAGTATTAAAATGCCTATGCCCGTAAGATATGTTTTTCTGGCGCTGATGGCATGTACTTGGAAGTTTCTTTATTATGCGCCTTCAACCTTGAAGGAGTTAAGAAACTTTACAGCAAAAAAAGCAGGGGAACCCGTGCCAGAATATTCCCGTGCTGATGAATGGAATCCTTTAAAACCAGAAGGTTGGCAATTGTGGAGTCAATGTTTACTACCCTATATTGGTTTTCGTTTTGTGTTGTTCCCTTTGTTATTTATTCCTGTCGGAATTGTAACGGCAATGGGTGGTGCGGTTGCTGCAACCAATGTATTAATTAACTCTTTAATGGCAGAAGTTTTTGCTAATTTACATACCTTCCTGATTATTGGTACTAATCATGTCGGCGATGATTTATTTATCTTTGAAGAAAAATCCAAGAGTAAAGGTGAGTTCTATCTTAGACAAATACTAGGATCAACAAACTTTGCAACGGGTACCGATAGAATTGATTTTCTGCATGGCTGGTTAAATTATCAGGTTGAACATCATTTATGGCCTGATATGCCTTTAAGCCGTTACCAACGTGCGCAGCCTAAAGTAAAAGCGTTATGTGAAAAGTATGGTTTACCTTATACTCAGGAATCAGTGTTTAAACGCCTATGGAAAACCTTGAATGTGATGACGGGTAAAACTAAAATGTTAAGGCCGTCAGCAGTAGAAAGTTAAGTTAGCTTTATCGTTGTTGTAGGGGTGGGCGCAAAGCCCACCTTAATATCTAAGCACTAATTCTTTACCCTTCTGAGTCATTTCTAAATGTCTCATAAAGCTCATCCCCAATAGTATTTCATCACCAGTCATATAGGGATTAATTGATGCACGAATGTCTTTTAGTTCTATTGAGCCAATACGAACACTATTTAAACGTGTGCCATAGACAGTAATCGTGCCATTAGCCGTTCTGCTTTGAGACGGATAACCTCGTTCGAGTTGTAATGTGGTCGCAATATGCTCAGGAATACTAATCAGCGTTGCGCCTGTATCTAGTAAAAAGGTCACTGCTTGATGGTTAATCTGACCATTAACCACATAATGTCCATAGCGGTTTTGTTTTAGCCTGACTTCAGCAGAATTATTATTCCACTCGGTTGAAACCACTTGATTGGGATTGTTCTGTTGTTCAAGGTAATTATTAAAAGCAACCGTTAGCAGGACTAATAATAGTATCCAGGCAATATATATCATGCCTTGACCTATTTTTGATGTGCTATCAGTCTTTTTCATCAGTCTTATCTTGAACCAGAACCCAGGGCTTAATAACAACAGCCCAGACAGATGAGTCATTTTCAAACCATTGTAATGCCTGTTGATCAGAAACCTGAGCGACTTTTTGTTCTAATAACCATTGTTCAACCTGAGCTTTGTTATCCAAAGAAAATTGATAAGCAACTTCAACTAAATCAATGCTTGAATCAACTGAAATGGCCAGGCCACTAGCAAAAAAACGTTGTAATTCATGCCAAGGTATTTGGGAGGTTTCTAGATTTATTTCTTTTTTGTTCATTGAGTGATGGTGTTATTAAAGTGAACTGGTATTCTATAGCAATAATAATAGAATATACACAAAGAGGAAATATCAATGGCATTGTTTGATGCATACAAAAAAAAATCAACCTTAACGGCTGCAATTAAACAGACAGCTAATGCACGTGAAAATGAAGGTGCAAAAGCAGATCAATTATTTGCTAGTGCTTATGAAGGCTTCGCAGCAGTTGTTGAGGGTGATTTAATAAGAGGTGAGGCTCTATATAACTGGGGTTTTTCATTATTGCATCAAGCAAAAAATAAGATTGAGGAAGAAGGTGTTAAATTGTATTTAAGTGCAATTACCAAATTTTCTTTCTGTTTATTAGTTGCGCCTAATCATTTGGGTGCTGCGATTGACGGAGGCGTTGCCTATATGGATTTAGCACGAATTATGGAGGCTAATGCGGATGATGAACTTTATGATTTAGCAGGTGAATATTTTGAAAATGCAGAAAGAATTCAGCGGGGTAGTGCGGCTTATAACTTAGCGTGCATTTATGCTTTACGTGGACAAAAGGATGCTTGTATTGAGGCAATGGCTTTATCAAAAGAGAGTGGTAGTTTGCCTAGTGTTGAGGATATGAATAATGACTCTGATTTAGCTAAGGTGAAGAATATGCCTTGGTTTATTGAGTTTATTGAAAAAGTTAAAGCAGGCCCAGAGCCTGTTGTTGTAGATGAAAATGAAGTTATTTATGATGTTGAAGGCAATATCACCAATAGGAAAAAAGAGAAGAAACAGATAAAACAGCTTGAAACTGAGGTGGATGGCATTGTTTATGATGTTGAAGGTAATGTGCTTAGGGAAGTTGAGTCTGCTGAGGCGGCAGAAGCAGAATCTGAAAAGGTGAGTGAAGAAGTGAGTAAGGGGGCCGAAGAGGTTGAGAAACCAGTAGTTGCGGAGTCAAAAACAGGCGAAGAGTAATTATATAGATTGGCTGAGGGTGAGACTCCCTCAGTTTCTTCTGTTGCTAATTGTCATAACATTTCTGTAAGATCGATTGAAGTTTCTCCAAACCTAGCTGTCTTGTTAAGTTTATATTTCTTTCAGGAATTTTTTCAGGGTGAGGGTAAGATGTTAGCGCATGCTCTAAGCTACTTTCTCGAATGAGGTGAAGCATGGGGTAGGGGGAGCGGTTAGTGAAATTTGCAGGGTCACTGGCACTTTCACCATCAAAGCAATAGTCGGGGTGAAAGCTGGCTAATTGATAAACCCCCTGGTAGTGAAGGTCGATTAAAAGTGATTCGGCCAAGCTAAGAAAATCCAGATAATTATCAAAACATTTGAAAGTATTTGGAAAGATAAGCAGTGTTGTTTCAATCGCTGTTTCAGAATCAAGAATTTGACATTCTTTAATCACAAATTCAAGGCATTGTTCTATTTGGCTTTGTTCAAATACTGAATAGCGAATGCTGGCATGATCATGTTCGCGTTTTGCAAAAGGACAGATGTTGTAGTTGATAATGAAGGATGTTAACCAGGCTTCAGTCTGTTTTATAATGTTTTTAGTTGGCATAGTGGTCGGTTTAAATTAAAAAGCCTCTAATAAAAGAGGCTTTTTAAAGAAGGTTCAATTAATTCATGACTGGGCATAAAGTTTTAAGATGTTCTGCTCAGACAGAATTAATAGAGCATCCTCAAGAATGGCTTACGCCTTCTGCAATACGTTGCTCTCTTAATTCTTTAGCATGTTCTATTTTAGAAAAAACTCTTAGAATATCAGTAGCTGAAAGGATACCCAGCAACTTGTCATCTTGAGTCACAGGAATGGCTCCTATTTTATGTTCCGCCATGATCGCAGCAGCATCTGATGCTAATGTTTCAGGGGGAATAGATATAATGCCTCTACGCATGATATTTTGAACTTTCTTGGGTATGACATGCAACTCAGTGCCTGATTTATTCGCTTCAATAGCATTCGAATTGCTTTTTGGACCAAGCGCTTTATACATATCTCTGTCCGACACCATGCCAATAAGCTTTCCTTTTTCAATGACGGGCAAGTGTCTGACTTTTTCATAGTGAATTAAGAAAAACACGCGATCAATCAAATCGTGTGGTTCAACAGTAAATACATGTGAAGTCATTAATTCTTCAACGCGCATGAATATCCCCTCTTACAATAAAAAATGGTTTTGGTGTAAACAAAATAATGTTGAAAAATTAAAGTCAGGCAAATTAATTGACAATTCAACTGTTCAATTTGTTTCGTGTACATTCCTTTTCTAAGAATAAGGAAATTACACACTTTTTACAAGCTCTTAAGCTTGTGTAGTTTATACTTCGGTATTTTTTGTGTATAGATCCAATTTGCAGGTGATTGATTTATATGGATGTGTTTGGCTGGGGAAGTGGGAAAAATAATCTACTTTGTTTTAGATATATTTGCTTCATTTCTAATTAGTGATAATTGGGATAAAATATGCGTAATTAATTAAGTGCTTATATATTTAGGTGAGTACTTATGTTTTTTTAAACTTTAGGAGTTTTTTTTATGCGTATTATTCTTTTAGGTAGCCCAGGTTCTGGTAAAGGTACACAAGCTCAATTTATTACTAAAAAATATGGGATACCTCAAATTTCTACTGGCGATATGTTACGCGCTGCAGTCAAGGCTGGAACGGCTCTTGGGGTGGAAGCTAAAAAAGTGATGGATGCGGGCGGTTTGGTCTCTGATGATATCATTTTAGGCCTGATTAAAGAGCGTATCGCGCAAGATGATTGTGTCAAAGGTTTTTTACTGGATGGATTTCCTAGAACGATTGCACAAGCGGAAGGCTTGATCGTAATGGATGTAGTGGTTGATCATGTGGTTGAAATTGCAGTTGAAGATGCTGATATTATTAAGCGTATGAGTGGTAGAAGAGTGCATTTGGCATCGGGTCGTACTTACCATATTGAATTCAATAAACCTCAGCAGGAAGGTCTTGATGATGAGACAGGGGAGACTTTGATTCAAAGAGATGATGACCAGGAAGATATCGTGAAAAAACGATTGGCTGTTTATCATGAGCAAACAAAGCCTTTAGTTGATTTTTATTCTGCTGAGGGTCAGACGGCTAAATTTAGTTCTATTACGGGTGTCGGTGATGTAAGTGACATTACTGAAAAGGTTTTTGCCGTTTTAGCATAAAGTATAAATATTCATCAGTCTGGTGTTGATGGGTTTAATTTGTTGTATATAGAGGTATGTGAGTGTCAAAAAAAGTTGATGTAGCTGTTGTTGGTGCAACTGGTGCTGTGGGTGAGGCCTTGTTGTCAATTCTGGAAGAGCGTGATTTTCCTGTAGGAAACGTGTATGCCTTGGCAAGTAGTCGTTCTGCAGGAAAAAGAATTCCGTTTAAAGGGCGTTCTTTGGTCGTTGAGGACTTGGCAGATTTTGATTTTTCAAAGGTTCAGGTTGGATTGTTTTCTGCTGGTGCTTCAATTTCTAGAGAATTTGCACCAAAAGCAGCCGCTGCGGGTTGTGTCGTTATCGATAATACATCTGAGTTTCGTTATGACGATGATATTCCGCTTGTCGTGCCAGAAGTTAATCCAGAAAAGATTGCTGATTATAAAAACCGTGGGATTATTGCTAATCCCAACTGTTCAACTATTCAGATGCTGGTTGCATTAAAGCCCATTTATGATGCGGTTGGTATTGAGCGAATTAATGTGTGTACCTATCAAGCAGTTTCAGGTACTGGAAAGGAAGCAATAGAAGAGGTGGTTAAACAGACCGCTCAATTGTTAAATGGCAAGCCCATTACAGCAGAGGTTTACCCTAAGCAAATAGCATTTAATGTGTTGCCTCAAATTGATGTATTTATGGATAATGGCTATACCAAAGAAGAAATGAAAATGGTATGGGAAACACAAAAAATATTTTCTGATGCCTCTATTAAGGTTAACCCCACTGCTGTACGAGTCCCTGTTTTTTATGGACATTCTGAAGCGGTGCATATTGAGACCAAAGAAAAAATTGATACCAAGGCGGTTCGTCAATTATTAGAAGCTGCGCCAGGTGTAACCGTGATGGATGAGCGCGTTGATGGGGGTTACCCTACTGCAGTGACTGAGTCGTCAGGTAATGATGATGTGTTTGTTGGTCGTATTAGAGAAGATATTTCTCATCCGCAAGGTATTGATTTATGGGTGGTTGGGGATAACGTGCGAAAAGGTGCAGCGTTAAATAGCATACAAATTGCTGAAGAGCTGGTAAAAAATCACATCTAGTCTAAGCTTAGAGAATGTATAAGACGACTTAAAAAAGGATAAATAGAAGGTCAGTTATCTCTGCTTGTATTTAGGGGGATAAAAACTTTCCATTTCCAGAAATGATCCATTAAGGCAGTTTTTTTGAATCTGTTTAGGGTCATTGATTAAGAGAATATACTTTGTAATAGGTCGGCTTTAACTTTTCTGTTCATCGGTTTTTTTAATGAACATTAATGAGAGTGTAAAAAGAGCTTGTACTTGTTTTGAGGTATAGTCATGTTATTTCTGAAATTAATGAAAGCCCTATTGAAAGGGAGTTTCAGCAGTTGGTTGTCTATTTGCTGGATAGCTTAATGAGGTTTAAGACTGTGGTAAAAAACTGTAAAAGGAGATTGTTGTGCGCAATTTAACTAAAACTTTAGCGGCTGTATCGTTACTGGTGCCTGCCAGTGCTTATCCATTAGGTATTGGCGATATTAAATTGCATTCAGCATTAAACCAGAGGCTTGATGCTGAAATTGCACTACTTGTTTCGGCAGGAGAAGATGTTTCTGAGATTAAGGTAAGGCTGGCTTCACCAGAGAAATTTGATGAAGCAGGTGTTCCCTGGAGTTATTTTCTTTCAAAAATAAAGTTTAAAGCGGTGACTCAGGCAAATGGCACAACGGTTGTTAAATTGAGTTCCAAAGAGGCATTAAGAGAACCCTTTTTAGATTTTTTACTTGAGGTGACTTGGGCTTCAGGTAATTTGTACCGTGAATTTACCGTTTTAGTTGACCCTCCTGCGACATATAAGCAATCAAGTATTCCTGTTATTACAAAACCACAGCAATCTGCTGCTGTTTCGTCTAGCAGGGCAGACATAAAGCCAAGCAAACAAATGGCGGTTACTCATGCAGTAGTTGAAGGTACATATGGTCCTGTCAGTAAAACAGATTCCTTATGGAAAGTTGCAGAAAAAACGAATGCTTATGATGATGTCTCAATAGAACAAATGATGATGGCTATCTATGATGCCAATCCAAGTTCGTTTTATAAAAAAAATGTAAATGCTCTAATGGCAGGGAAAACACTTGAAATTCCTGCTAAAGACGTCATCCTTAAATTATCTCGGCAACAGGCTTTGGCAGCCTTTAAACAGCAAAATAATGAGTGGCTCGGTCGTGTATCTAAACAAGCTCAGAAAACCAGAGCTAATGATGCGGGAGTGAATGCTCAATTAGAATTGGAGGCACCTGTAGAGGGAGAGATTGCTGATAGTTCTGTTGTCGTCACTGAAGATGGTTCAGCTATTAAACAAGCTGTTGATTCGGGAATGAGAGACTCATTAATTACGGCAAGTGATGAAGGATTAGCCTTGCAAGCCAGAATGGATAAACTGGAACAGCAGTTGGTGATGATGCAAAAAATTCTTATCTTAAAAGATGAGGAAATTGCAGCCTTACAGAATAAAACAAGTAGTCAATCAGTTGAGCCTCCTGTACCAGCACCTAAGGTAGAGACAGGTGAAGAAAAAACGATTGTAATAAAAACAATAGAAGAGCAACAGCAAGCTAAAGTTTCTAAGCCTGCGGTGGCAAAGCCTGTGCCAGCTCCTGTTGTAAAAGAAGCTCCTGCACCTGTTGTAAAGAAAATACCTAAGCCAAAACCCAAAGTGGTTAAGCCTGTGGCACCTGCAGAGCCTGAAGATGAGCTATCTTATTTACCTTTAGCGGGTGGCGTTGGTGTGGCTATTTTAGGTGTTCTAGGGTTACTTTGGTGGCGTAAAAGAAAAGATGAAGATGAGGCGGATACTGAAAGTATGTTTGCTTCGGCAAGTGAAATTAGTTTGCCCGATTCTTCAGTAGACGAGCTGTCAAATTCTGCGGAAGATGATGAGACTTCGTATGATGTAGGTACCGTGGGTGAAAGTTCCTTTTTAAGTGAGTTTACCCCTAGTGATTTTGATGCTTTTGATACGGATCAAAATGAAGTGGATCCCATTTCAGAGGCTGATGTTTATTTAGCTTATGGCCGATACCAACAAGCTGAAGATTTGATGCGTCAAGCCATTGAAGACTATCCAGATAGAGATGAGTGCAAACTTAAATTGCTGGAAATATTCTACACTAATGAAAATGCTGGTTCTTTTGAAGAATATGCAAAAGAATTGATTGCTTCAGGAAGGTCTGAAGATAAGGCTTTTTGGAGTAAAGTCGCAGAAATGGGATCTGAGATAGATCCTGAATCTTCTTTATATGATGGTAAAGCGAGTTTTGATGCTGTTGAATTAGAGCAAGAGCCTCAAGAATCAGCATTATCCAATGACTTGGGGGATATTTCTGTCAATGATGAGGAAACTGCAAATATTGACAGTAGCCATGAAGAAGAATTTGATTTATCTGTTTTTGATGACAATGAAAAGCTAGACAGTGTAGATAGCATTGTTGAAGAGGACGCTGATAAGCCTAGTGAGAGTAATGAACTAGATTTTGATTTATCTGTTTTTGATATTGATGGTTCAAGTACTGAAGAAGAGCCAGAAAACAATGAGCCTGAAAGTGATGTGGAGACTATCGATTTTGACTTAAATTCGGTGGCTTTTGAAGATTCTGAGAAAGAGGAGGTTGTCGTTGAGGCTGCAAATAGCCTAGATGATATAGAGTCTCTGGATTTTGATCTAGGCGATGAGTCAGTAGCAGAGGACAAAGAGGGGGATAGTGTTCCCGTTGGTGAAATTGATTTAAGCGATGAAGTTGAAAGTGATGTTGATTTAGAAAGTTTTGATTTTTCAGCAGATATAAAAACTGAGGAAGAGCCTGTCACTGAAGCCAATGTCACCGCAGAAGGCATTGACGATTTTGACTTTGATTTTGATACGCCTATATCATCGACAGCTTCACCTGTTGCTGAGTTAGATGCAGGTGTTTCTGACCTAACAGATATGGATGAGTTAGAAACTAAAATTGATTTAGCTCGTGCTTATATTGATATGGGCGATGCTGATGCAGCAAAAGATATTGCTGAAGAGGTGTTAGAAAAAGGCTCTGATGAACAAAAAAGTGCAGCTCAAGATATTCTTGATCAGTTGTAGTAAAAATAATACGTTTCTTATTTAGCATAACCAAGCTGGGGGTTACCCACCTTGGTTATGCTTATAAAACTTGGCTGTTCAGCCATCAAAAATGCTCGAAAAATGACCTTAAAAACAGCTGAAATGAAATATAAAATTTGTTTCAATATCTGTTTGTTTGCCTAAATAAAAAATAATTTCCTTTTTTTGATAAAATATTAAGAATTAATTTTATTTTTTCTATAAAATTAGCAGATTAAAATAAACTTCACTCCCTGGTTTCTATGGATCTAAAATTTCTAGACTTTGAACAACCCATCGCTGAGTTAGAAGCGAAGATTGAAGAACTCCGTAAGGTGGAGTTTGATAATGATATTAATATTTCTGATACACTAAAACAGCTTGAAGAAAAAAGTAAGGGCTTAACCGCTTCAATTTTTTCTGATTTATCTGATTGGCAAATCTCTCAGTTATCTCGTCATCCAGAGCGTCCCTATACGCTGGATTATATTGAGCATATGTTTACTGATTTTCACGAGTTACATGGAGATAGAGCTTATGCTGATGATCCTGCTCTTGTTTGTGGGTTAGCTAAGTTAGAGGGGCAACCCATTATTGTTATAGGCCATCAGAAAGGTCGAGACACGAAAGAAAAAATATATCGCAATTTTGGTATGCCACGCCCTGAAGGTTATCGAAAAGCACTTCGTGTTATGAAAATGGCAGAACGTTTTGGCTTACCTGTTATTTGTTTAATTGATACACCAGGCGCGTACCCAGGTATTGGTGCAGAAGAGCGTGGGCAAAGTGAAGCGATTGCTAAAAACTTGTTTGAAATGTCTAGGCTTAAAACCCAAGTAATTTGTGTCGTTATTGGTGAAGGTGGTTCAGGTGGCGCATTGGCTATTGGTGTTGGTGATAGGTTGATTATGCTGGAATACAGTACTTATGCTGTTATTTCTCCTGAGGGCTGTGCATCTATTCTATGGAAAAGTGCTGAAAAATCCAAACTTGCCGCTGAAGCAATGGGTATTACCTCAGATAGAGTGCGTGAACAAGGCTTCTTAGATGAAGTGGTTCGTGAGCCTGTGGGTGGTGGACATAGGGACCATCAGCAAACTGCTTTAAGTTTAAGAGAAACTTTAATTAGACATTTAGATGAATTAAAGCGAGAAGAGATGGGTGATCTCTTAGAGTCACGTTATCAACGTATTATGAGATATGGCTCATTTACTGATGAGGCTGTTAAGTAGAAGCAGATTTTATAATTCTTTAGTTATTTAAAGGCCGACTTAATGTCGGCCTTTTTCGTTTAATTATGTTAAAAATAGACTGCATTAACTCAATATTACCCCCAAATACAAAACAAATCTTTATTGCTTATAGTGGTGGAGTAGATTCACATGTCTTATTGCACTTGGCTGCTTTAAATGAGGATTTACGCTCTAACATGACGGCTGTTTATATTCATCATGGTTTGCAGCTTGAAGCAGATGCGTGGGCAAGACATTGTCAAACCATTGCTTTATCGTTAGGGGTGAGCTTTAAAGAGATCAATGTAAAGATAGATGAAGATTCTGGTAAAAGTCTTGAGGAGCTGGCTAGAGAGGCGCGTTACCAGGCTTTAAAGCCATTGTTGGGGCTGCATGATGTTGTGTTACTTGCGCAACATAGAGAAGACCAAATGGAAACGGTTTTATTACAGCTTTTTAGGGGGGCTGGGATACAGGGGCTTTCTGGTATGCCATCGACTATTGCTTTTGGCAAAGGTCTGATGTGTCGACCCCTGCTTGATGTATCAAAACAAGTGATTGATGAGTATGCTGTTGAGAATCAATTATCCTGGGTTGAAGATCCAAGCAATAAAAGTAATGAGTTTGATCGCAATTTTTTACGCAATCAAATCGTGCCACAATTGAAGGAAAAGTGGCCGGCTTTAGATAAAACTATCGCGCGATCTGCTCGACATTGCGCTAATGCTCAGAGAATGTCTGAAGGTTTAGCGAGAGAATTGTTCAATCAAGTAGTGAATGAAACGGATCACACGCTTAATTTATCAAAACTATGTGTTCTTGAAACTAATAAGCAAAGTTTGGTGATCAGGCAATGGTTTAAAGCCAAGCAATTAAGAATGCCTTCAGAAAAGGTGGTGTTAGGTATTATTAATCAGGTGATTAATGCAAAGGAATCAAGCACTCCTGAAATAAAAGGGCAGGGTTATAGTATTAGGCGGTATAGAGAAAAATTGTTTTGTTTAAAACCGAATAAGATACTGGATGTAAAAAATTTATTATGGTCTAAAGGGGTTCAGGTTATTGAAATAAATGATAACTCTAAACTAAGTCTTTTTGAATCCACGCAAGGTATTCCAAAAGGTATTTGGGCTGATGCAGAGGTAGAGGTCAAGTTTAGGCAAGGGGCTGAGAAAATTAGCTTGCCAGGACGAAAAGGTCGGCATTCTCTTAAAAAACTATATCAGGAGAAAGGTATTCCTCCTTGGCAGAGAAACAGTATTCCTTTGATCTATTTAGATGGACACTTGGCAGCCGTTGCAAACTTATGGATAAGTGCTGATTATTTTAGTCAGAAGCAAGCGGCATGTTATCAAATTGATTGGATAATGCCGTAAAATAACTAGAGTCTTATTGATGTGAATAGAGCATTTAGTTTGGCTGAAAAAGTCGGGCTGATTAAATCTCTTTAAAAAGGTTAAAAAATGAGTGAAACAAATATTTATCAAAATTTACAGCAATTAGGTGGTAAGACTGAGTTACCTAATGCCCCAGAGCAAGCAATATTAGAAAGTGTGGAAAACCCACAAGCCGATGTGGATTATATGGTGCGCTTTGTTGCTCCCGAATTCACCTCACTTTGTCCTATGACGGGACAACCTGATTTTGCTCATCTGGTTATTGATTACATACCCTCGGCACAGTTAGTAGAAAGTAAATCACTTAAACTGTTTCTTGGTTCATTTAGAAATCATGGGGCATTTCATGAGGATTGTACGGTGAGTATTGCGCGTCGATTAATACAAGAAATTTCGCCTAAATGGCTTCGTATTGGTGGGTACTGGTATCCACGAGGTGGTATTCCAATTGATGTATTTTTTGCGCAAGGTGAAATCCCTCAAGGTGTTTGGGTGCCTGAGCAAAATGTACCACCGTATCGAGGGCGAGGTTAAAACCTCTTTCCCCAATGCCGCCAAGTTAGGGCCACATTGGGGCGAAGGCTTTAGCCTTCAGGATATTTGATGGAATCCCTCCTCAGTTTCTATTTTAATCTAGCTTGCCATTCAGCAATTTTTATTTTTAAAGCATCCATGTTAATAGTGGTTAAATTTCTTTGTTTCAATAGCTGTTTTCCAGAGACCCAGACATCGGTTACTTGTTGACGGTTAGCGGCATAAACAATTTGAGAGACTGGATCATATAAAGGCTGAGTTTCAATTTGTTCTAAATCAATGGCAATGATATCAGCGGCTTTACCGATAGATAAAGATCCTGTTATATTTTCAATACCTAACGCTTTTGCACCATTGATAGTCGCCATTTTAAGTGCGGTGAAGGCGGGAACTGCACTAGCGTCTCCAGACACACCTTTAGCCAGTAATGCCGCGGTACGCATTTCCCCAAACATATCCAGATCATTATTACTGGCAGCACCATCAGTACCCAGTGCAACATTAATACCAGCCTTTATGCATTTAGCAATGGGGCAGAAACCACTAGCTAACTTTAAATTTGATTCAGGACAATGGATAATATGAGTCCCTGTTTTAGCAATAAGCTGGATATCTTCATCGGATAGCTGAGTCATGTGTACAGCCATAAATGAAGGGCTAAGAAGGTCTAAATCATATAAGCGCTGGATTGGCGTCTGCTTGGTTTTTTGTTGCTGTTCTTGTACTTCATGTGCCGTTTCATGAAGGTGCATATGTATTTGTAATTCAAGTTCATCAGCAAAGGTGCGAACTTTAGCTAAAGGTGAATCTGAAATGGTATAAGGGGCATGAGGAGCAAATGCTGTGCTGATTAAGGGGTGGTGACGTAATTGATCATGTAATGCCAGTCCCTTTTCTATATAAGAATCGCTATTTTCAGCCCACACCGTAGGAAAATCAATGACAATTAAACCAACACTGGCGCGAATACCGTGTTGAATAGCCTGGTGGGCGGTAATATCAGGAAAAAAATACATATCATTAAAGCAAGTGGTGCCTCCTCTGATCATTTCAGCAATTGCTAAATCAGTGCCATCTCTAACAAATGCCTCGCTCATCCATTTTTGTTCTAATGGCCAGATATGATTTTGTAACCAGTCCATTAACGGCAAATCATCCGCTATACCGCGCAATAAAGACATACTGGCATGAGTGTGACTGTTGATTAGTCCTGGAATAAGCGCATGATTAGGTAAACTTTCAATTGAACTCGCTTGATATTTACTTTCGGCTTGTTGGTGAGGGAGTAAATCAATGATTTTTCCATTATTTACCACTAAGGTATGTTGTTCGTGGATTACTGAATCCTCTTCAACAGGTATAATCCAGCGTGCTTGAATAAGTAAATCGACTTTCATTGATGGGTCCTAAAAACTTCTCAATAAAAATTGAGAGAAAATGGAAGGGTAAATCCCTATAAGGAATGCGTGCATTCCTTAGTAAATAATTGGAAATTATAACTCTATAAAAATAACTTGTGATAAAAAATGAATTTGAATAATGAACCAAGGGTTCATGCCCTAGAATGGACAGGAAATAGTTTAAAGGTATTAGATCAGCGTCTGTTACCAGAAGAAACTAAATATAACGACTATACCAATGCACTGGATGTGACAGAGGCAATTACATCAATGCAAGTGAGGGGCGCACCTGCTATCGGTATTGCCGCCGCTTATGGGGTGGCTTTATCTGTTATGTTACATTACTCAGCAGCGTCTAAAACCTGGAAGAGTAGGGTGTTGGAGGATATTAAACAGCTTGCAAACTCTCGTCCTACTGCGGTTAATTTATTTTGGGCGCTTGAGAAAATGCAAGGGGTTTTAGATCAGCAAACAGAAAACCCTATTCAGGCTATTAAATCAGCCGCCGTTCAAATTCATCTTGATGATATCAAAGCTAATCAGGTCATGGGGGAGCTAGGGGCTGATTTAATCGGGACACAAAAAACGGTGATGACACATTGTAATGCAGGTGCATTAGCAACGGGAGGCTACGGAACAGCGGTTGGTGTGATTAGGAGTTTACATAAACGTGGGTTAACTAAGGTGTATGCAGGAGAAACCAGACCTTGGCTACAAGGAGCACGCTTAACGGTTTGGGAGTTAGCACAAGATAATATTGCGGCAACCTTAATTGCAGATTCTGCCGCCGCCTGGTTAATGAAGTCTGGCGAGTTAGATTGGATTATTGTAGGGGCAGATAGAATTGCTGCAAATGGAGATGTTGCTAATAAAATTGGTACTTATTCTTTGGCTGTATTAGCAAAGCAGCATGGGGTTAAAATGATGGTTGTTGCGCCTGTTTCAACGATTGATTTTGCAATGCCTTCTGGGGAAGGAATCGAAATAGAACAGCGGCATCAAAATGAACTATTAGTTGATTGTTATATCAATGATGAAGCTTTAGTGACTGCCTGGAACCCTGTTTTTGATGTGACGCCAGCAAGTCTCATTAGTGCAATTGTGACTGAAAAAGGTGTCGTTCTTGACCCAGTAAAAAATGGAGTGAAAATTTTACAATGATTTCTATAAAAGAAAAAGCAAACAGCCCTGTCTATGCAATCAATTGTTTATTGCAAGGATTTAAATTATTAGCTAAAAAAGAATTGCGTAAGTACTTATTTATCCCTATTTTTATCAATTTGGTTTTGTATAGTACGGCTTTGGCTTTAGGGTATTTCTATATCTCAGATTTAGTCAGTGAATTTATTCCTTCATGGTTATCTTGGCTAGAATGGTTGATATGGCCATTATTTTTTGCCAGTTTTTCCTTGATTGGTTTTTTTACCTTCACTATTTTAGCTAATTTAATAGCCTCTCCTTTTTATAGCCAATTATCAATAAAAACATTAGAGCTGATTTCTGGTGAGTCAAACGATACTGTTGAGCAAAACACAATGCAGATTGTATTGGCAGAAATAACGAGAATGGGGTATTTAGTTAGTCGTATGTTCCCCTTACTTATCCTGTTTGTTATTCCTGGTATTAATTTAATTGCTCCCTTTTTATGGGCATTATTTGGAGCCTGGGGGATGGGGCTAGAATATATGGCGTATCCTTTGGAAAATAAAGGCCTATTATTTGCCCAGCAAAAAGAGCAAGCAAAAGCCAGAAGACTCGGTGTATTAAGTTTTGGTGGGTTAACAGTGCTGGGTTTGTCTATTCCTTTACTTAATTTGATTGTTGCACCCGCGGCTGTGGTAGGGGCGACTGTTTATTTTTATGGTATAGCTGAGATCAAAAGTTAATGCTCCTTTTACTAACAGTTGAGTCTATGTGCTATGATTAAAACAGAGAGCTAATTCACAAAATAAGACCCTATGGCTATACTTACTCATCAATTTTGGTAGACATTGAGTGTAAGAACATGAGTGGTTAATTTCTTTCAATCTATTGCGTATATAGTTATGTGAGCAAAATAGCTAGGAATACTGTGCCAATATCTCTATCTATAAAATTAAGATAAGGAAAACGCTTGAAAAATTTACTAAAAGAGATCCTTGGATCTCCGCAATTTGTAGAAGGTACAGCATGGAAACGTCGACACTATGACGTTAACGATATTGTTGTAAAAGAAGGTGAACAAGGCGATTCTATTTTTTTCATTGAAGCGGGTGAGTTAAGGGTTTCTGGGCGAGTTGATTTGGGCAGAAATAAACATATTCAACCCGGTGTAGGTGAGTTGGGAGTGGGGGCTATTTTTGGTGAAAGTTGTTTGCATATCTCGTTACCTCGTATTGCTACAGTTACCGCGATAACGGAAGCAGAAGTATTAGAAATTAATGGTGAAAGGCTATCAATTTTTTTGGATGATAATCCAATCAAAGGTTACTTGTTTTACAAAGAGCTGTTTAATATAGTTATTGGGCGATTAAATAGTGCTAACCATACGGTGGAATCGTTGATGGCATGGGGGCTGAAAGCTCATGAGATTGACAAGCATTTATAATTTATCCATAAAATAAATAATGTAATTATCAGCCTATTTAAATTGTAATCAATCTTGCTTTAAAGCCCCTCCAGCAAGAGAGGGGGTCAGCGCTAAGACTTACTTTTTAAGATCATGTTGAGTATTAATCGTTCCAAAAGTTTTGACACCTTATCTCTTTCTCTAAAGGGAGAAGGCAGGGATGAGGGCTGGAATGACAGAACTTATGGAACGATTATATAGTTACGAAATAATGAGATAAAACGATAAGATTTTAACTTGATTACAATGTTTTTATAGGTGAATTATGGTCGATAGTCATGTGTCATTAATGGATGATTTTCAACACTATTTCAGAGTTGAATTAGTCACAACTGAAGAGCAGGCTAAGCAAGCTTTTAGGGTTAGATACCGCGTCTATTGTGAAGAGTTTAATTATGAAGCAACAGATTTGTTCCCTGATCAAATGGAAACAGATGAGTTTGATGAACAGTCGATGCACTGTCTGATTATTCATCAAGCAACTGAACGAGTTGCAGGTTGTGTACGGTTAGTACCGGCAAAAGAAAAGTATGAAAATGGCATGTTACCACTGGAAAAGTTTTGTAAAGATACACTGGATAATAAGCTGATAGAAGATTTTCATATTAAAAGAAACAATGTTTGTGAAATTTCGCGGTTAGCTGTAGATGCTGCGTTTAGAAGGAGACCAGGGGAAACTGCAACACGGTTTGGTGGAATTCATAGCATAGACTGTACAAAGCAAGAACAAAGAACATTCTCTTTAATTGCTTTATCTGCTTTTTTGGCTGGCGGGGCATTAACCTTTATTACTCATAAAACCGATGTATTTGCCATGATGGAACCTTTTTTACCTAGGTTGTTAAAGCGAACAGGAATAGAGTTTAACCGAGTAGGTAGTGATATGGATTATCACGGTATTAGAGCGCCTTATTATATTACGCCTCAAACTGCAATGGACAATATCCAATCAGATATAAAAGATATGTATGACTGGGTTTATCAACAGATTGAAGCTGATTATATAAAAAATTTCAAAGATAAATAAAACATGAGAATTGAATGCCATACCTAATCAAGATTGGGTGATTATGTGCAAATTTCTGTTTGATAAAAAGTAAAGTGTTTTTCTGCGGTAGGAAGAGCCTACTGGCCGCAACCAAAGCAGGTAGAATGGCACGGGGTTTTTACTAAAATAAATTCAGCCACCTTAAAGATATAAGGAATTAAAGAATGTCAGAAAATTTCACATTTGATTATACAGAAGCTTTTTCCAGAAATATTGGCTGGATTACAGAGTCAGAACAACAAAGCTTAAGGAATAAACGTATTGCCATTGCTGGAATGGGCGGCGTGGGAGGAAGCCATTTATTGACATTGACTCGCCTGGGTATTGGCAATTTTAATATTGCAGATTTTGATAAATTTGAGTTAGCAAATTTTAATCGTCAGGTAGGGGCAACAGTACCGCATATCAATCAGGAAAAATCGGCAACCATGGATCGATTGGCGCATGAAATTAACCCTGAACTTGATATACAACAGTTTAAACAAGGGATAAATGAAGAGAATCTAGACGATTTTTTAAAAGATGTCGATCTTTATATTGATGGTTTAGATTTTTTTGTATTAGAAATCAGAAGAAAGGTATTTGCTCGCTGTTATGAGCTAGGTATTCCCTGTATTACAGCCGCTCCCCTTGGTATGGGAACTGCGCTATTAACCTTCATGCCAGGGAAAATGAGTTTTGAAGAATATTTCAGGTTACAAGGGCATGATCCCATGGAGCAACAAATCCGGTTCTTAGTGGGTTTATCTCCATCGTTTTTACATCAACCTTATCTGGTTGATAAAAGTAGGGTTGATTTTATCGCAAAAAAAGGGCCGTCAACCCCTATGGCTTGTGAGCTTTGTGCAGGAGCAACCGCAACAGAAGCTTTAAAAATATTATTAAACCGTGGAAAAATACAATGTGCGCCTTGGGGGTATCAATTTGATGCGTTTAGAAGTAAATTTAAAAAGACTTGGCGTCCTTGGGGGAATAATAACCTTATTCAACGAATCGCTATCTATATTGCCCGTAAAATAATTTTGGGTAATAAATAAATTTCTTGGGCGGATTGGGAAAATGAATGAATTAAGATGCCTTATCAGTCTATATAGAATGCTGTAGAGCGGGCTTCAGTCCGCTTTATTTATCTATATAATCTTTATGGTGAACTAAAGTCCACTCTACAATACACACGCTGCGTTTGGTTCAAGCCGGTTATATCTCGTTCCATACGTTTTCGCACTTAGCTCCTTCTCCTTCGAAGACATAGGTAAGCATAATTAACTTAACATTTTTTATTTTCGTCATTCCCGAATTCTCTTATCGGGAATCTACTGCTTAGGCTGCATGGATTCCTGCTAAGAACACGCAGGAATGACGATTTTTTTGTTAAATTAATTTTACATGGGTACTTATCTACAAGTATTTTCTTTTTTGCTATGCAGAATTAGAGCAAAAAGATAATTATTTTAAACTGAGGAGTTTGTAGTTACAATGCTTGCTCTTAAGCCCCCGCCTGGGCTGAGGGGAGGGGTAGAATGCAAGAACTTTTGGAACGATTAATATTAAGGAAAAAGTAGGAGGGGCCTAATTGGCCGCGCTTGAGAAGAAAGATCAAGAGAATCGCGACCAATAGGTCCCTCCTACTTCAATTATTCACGCTTAATGGCGACTAGCTAATTCTTAAACCCGCAGGCTTTTCAAAGAGTAAATAAAATGAATAAAACAATCATAAATAAAATACTAGAAGCCGCTGTGCAAGCACCTTCTGGTGATAATGTACAGCCTTGGAAGTTTCAGGTGTCAGAAGATTTTACAACGATAAAGCTGTATAACCTGCCAGAAAAAGATAATTCATATTATAACTTTAATCAAATGGCATCCTATATAGCGCATGGCGCGGTGATAGAAAATATAGATATTGCTTCGCGTCAATTAGGTTATCAAGTACACGTTAAGTTATTCCCTGATGAGAATGAATTAGGTTTAGTGGCACTGATTGAGCTATCACCAGTAGAAGCTCGTGACCAGTCGTTGTACCCAGCGATTTTTAAGCGATGTACCAATCGTTTTCAGTATAAGCGTATAGAAGTGACAGAGGAAGTGCTTAGTAAGCTATCTGAGGCTGTAAATAAAGTTGACAATGCCAGTATAAGCCTTGTTTATCAACAGGGTGGAATCAATAAGCTGTCTAAGGAGTTAATGGTGAATGACCGCTTGGTATTTGAACGTAAAGATATTCATCATTTTTTATTTGATAAAATTCGCTGGAATAAAAAACAAATAGAACAAACAATGGATGGTATGCCAGTTGATACCTTAGGCTTAAATCCAATGGAAAAACTGACATTTCCATTGATGCGTTTCTGGGGCTTTGTTAAAACAGCTAATTATTTTGGATTATCCAGAATAATTGGATTGAAATGCTGGTGGAATTGCCGTACCTCTTCAATACTGGGTATGGTGAGCATTAAAGGCAATGATAAAGTTGCTTTTGTACAAGGTGGTCGAGCCGTACAGCGGGTATGGTTGGAAGTATCTAGGCAAGGACTTTCATTACAGCCCATTATAGGTTTGCCGTTATTGATTAATCGCTTAAAGCTGAATGAATTGGACGGTTTTTCAGAAAAACATAGACAGTTTGTTCAACGGAGTGCTGAAAAATTACCTGAATTGTTTCAAATTAATGAAAGGGAGACATTCATTATGGGGTTTAGAGTAGGAAATGGGAAGTGTAGTGGCAAAACAAAGAGGATAAAAAGATATGGAATTTGATACAGGTGGGTTTGTCAGGTTTTTTTACAATGATTGTTTGTTCTAAGGTTTTTTTCTTTTTTTTTATTGTAATAGGTTGTAATTAAATGGTTTTTTTTTATTGGTATGCTTTATGCTTTATCTTTATCTTGAAATTATTCATTTTTGGAGAAACTTATGAAAACTAATAAATTAACAGCAGTTATTTCTTCTGTACTAATAGGAAGTATGGCATCGACTACTGCGATGGCGGATCCTGTAGCTTCAGCTCAATCAATAGTAACGGTTGAAAACTTTCAGTTATTTAAGGGTGCTGGTGGTGTTGATGGTCAACTGAGTGCTAATGATTTTACTAGTTTATCTGTTAGTAGCACTCAGCAAACAGTAGCTTCTGTTGGTCTTACTGCAAATGGTGGTGTTATTAGTTCAAGCAGCACAGGTGAAACAACAGTTTCAAACGCGGTAGTAGGTACTCCAACTGGCAATGTAGCATCGAAGGTTGGGACAAATAATACTGTAGCAAGCCCAAGCAATTTTGTGGTTGCAAATACTTTTCCTATGACAGGTAATTTTTCAGCGAGTTCATCGAATGATGTTGGTTCACCTATTAGTGATTTCTTTAGCAGTGCCCCAACAGCAATTGTACGTAATGCGTCTTATGCATCTTTGGACACTTTTGAAGGGGTAGCTGGGACATCTACAAACAGTAGTTTATCAGCAGATTATACTTTTTCTGGTCTAAGTGGGGTTATGAACCTACAATTTGATGCTGGTGCTTATGTCGCAGCGTTTCTATCAGCCACTGCTGAACAATTTGCATCAGCAGTTTATACAATCAAATTTAATTTAACTGAAGATCTTTCAACTGGAGGAACTGGGCTTAGCTTGCTGGCTGCGGGTGCTAATATTAATGCTCTTGGTTTTTTATTGGGAGATACTGCATCTGATGTTGCACCAGGAGAAGGGGCAACAGATTTGGGGCTGGCAAATTCGCTGGTTAACCTTGATGGAACTTTAGGGACGACTCATTTTTCACTTGATACTGTTGCGTTAGATGCAACTAGTCTATATCATTTAACTGCAAATATTACAACTACAGCAAATGTTGAAAGAGTAAATAATGTTCCAGAGCCTGAAAGCATGTTGATGCTAGGACTTGGGTTGTTAGGTTTTGTAGCTTCAAGAAAACGAACAGTTCGTTTTGCTTAAAATGTTAAATAAAAACTCTTAACAGGATTGTTTAGACTGATAAAAAAACCACTTGTCGAGAATTTCTTGCAAGTGGTTTTTTTATGAAAAATATGGTTGTATATGTTGTTAGAGTAGGGTTGAATTAACAAGTACAATATTGTTAAAAATTGCTATGTCAACCTAGGTGGATTCATGGTTTCTAGTAAGCGCAGAGAAATTTTCCAATTCGAAGTCTGCTGGGGAAGTTAATGATTCTTTGCGTGGCGGCCACCTATTATTTTTAGTTGAACTATGAGGGAAGTGTTTTATGATCAGATTTAAAAAAATGTTTTCAAATAATTACTATATTGTATATGTGTTTTCTATTGTTTTTTTTAACTTTAATATAACTGAAAGCTTTTCGGCTACTCAAGCTACTGTTTCTGAAAAAGGCATATTGTCTGTACCAAATACTTTCTTAAACTCTCCTTTTTCAACAAGTAATGAGCTTCTTATGCGAATGAATCCTTCGCTAACAAAGCTAAAAAGGATTCAAAGTAATATTAAAAAGGCACTTGTCGATTTAAAAAATGGGGAAAAAAAGAAAGGACTAGAAAAATTAAACCAGGCATGGAGGATGAATCCAGCAGTACCAGTTGCTGGGGTAATTATTGTAAATGTTTACTTGAATGATGAAGAATATAAAACGGCTTTAAATGTTGCTCTTGAAATTCAGCATAAATCACCAAAGGTTGTGGAGGGGTATTTATTAGCAGGCATTGCATATGCAGGTTTGGATAATAAAAAACAAATGAAGGCATCATTTGAAAAAGCTCTAGATGTTCAACCTGGTAATATTGATGCTGGCTTTAATTTGGCTGATTTTTTTTTAAAACAAGGAAATATTACTCAAGCAGAAAAGATATTGAGTAACTTATTGTTATATAACCCAGATGACCTGAAAGTTGTAAGTTCTTTAGCAAAATTAGAGCTAAATGGAGGGGATTCAAAAAAAGCTATTATTCTATTGGAGGCATTAATTGATAAGCATTCTGAAGAATTACAGCCTCGTGTTTTACTTGCACAAATTTTTATAGAAATTAATGATACAGCAAAAGCTCTAATTATTTTAGACAATGCTCTAGAGAAATTTCCAAATAATGTGGAACTTATGGAGTATATTGCTGTTGTTCAGATGAAACGAGGTGAAATAGGTGAAGCGATTATCATGCTTGAGTCTGCTATAAAACTATCATCTAATAAACATTCGTTATATTATAATTCTGCATTAAATTATGAGAAAAGCAATCAATTCCCCTTGGCTATAGAGGCAATTAATAAGGCGCTTAAACTTAATTCCTCTCATGCATCTTATAAATTTGTATTGGCTAGGCTTATGGTGAAGACAGGTAAACATAAAGTTGCTAAGAAGCTTCTCAAAGAACTTGATAGCTTAATCCCTGAAAGTGCAAATGTTTCTGATCTTAAAGGAAGAATTTCGTTTGCTGAAAATAAGGTGGAGGAAGCAATCACTCATTTTAAATCAGCAATTGAAAAAAATGCTAATGACCCTTTTTTGATAGCTAAGTTATCTATGGCTCAGTTTAAAGCTAATAAAAATGATGCTGGCTATGAAACGCTATACCATTGGATAAATACGCATCCTAACGATATTTCTATACGTTTTATTATTGCGGATAGATTACTTGATAATGGGGGGTATGCTGAAGCACAGAAATACTATAGAGAAATTATAAAAATACAGCCTGAGAGTCTTGTGGCAAGTAATAATATTGCCTGGATATTGGCTGAAACAGGCCATCTGGAAAATGCTCTCGATTTGGCTGAAGAAAACTATGCCAAAGCAGCTGAAAACGTTTTTGTAATTGATACTTTAGCAACTATTCTGCTAAAGAAAGGCGAAATTAAAAAATCAATTAGTTTGTTGGAAAAAGCTACAAAAATTGCACCAAACAATACTACTGTGAGCTATCATTTGGCTCAAGCATTTGCTGGACAAGATAATGCTAAGGCTAAAATAATTCTTACAAATTTGTTATCAAATAATAAGTTTTTTAAAGAGCGGGAATTATCTGAAGAGTTATTATTAAAGCTGAATTGATATAAAATCAATAGTATCTCTTTTTTTCTTCAATTTAAGTATGTTGTTTTAGGAGATTCGTAATGCCTAGTTCTACAGTGGTTAAAGTATTTATGCGTGAGCTCTTTGTTCAACGTAGTTCAAAACGTAAAAATGAACCAGATTTAGTCATGGATGATGCAGAGAAGGTTGCTGCTTATACACGAGCAGGGAAAGAAGATGGTGTAATGCAACCTGTTTATTTATATCATTGTGCTCAGATTTGTGAAGTGATTAAACCTGGTGACACTGTGGTTGATTTAGGTTGTGGTCCTGCAACTCAGCTTGCTATGGTTGCTCGCTTAAATCCAGAAACTAATTTTATAGGTGTAGATTTATCTAGTGAAATGCTGGATAAAGCGCGCGCCCATATTAAAGAACAAAACCTCAATAATGTTGAGTTTCGACAAGAAGATATTTCAAAATTAACTAGTTTCCCTGAAAATAGCATTGATGCTGTGATGAGTACCGTTGTTTTACATCACCTTCCTAATGTAGGTACTCTTGATAAAACTTTTTCACAAATCAATCGAATATTAAAATCAGGTGGGGGGTTGTACCTAGTTGATTTTGGACATTTGAAATCCGAAAAATCTATAAATGATTTTGCTTACCAGTATGATGATCGGCAAGCTGAGCTATTTACGCTTGATTATCTATATTCATTACAGGCAGCCTTTTGGCCTGAAGATTTTAAAGAATGTTTTCAACAGCATCTTAGTTCGCACGGAAAGTTTTTTAAAACTTTTTTGATACCTTACATGATGGTTATAAAGTCTCCAGCCAGACGTAAACCAGATGCTATATTGTTAGAACAATTACTGCAGATTAGGCATTCTATGCCGAGTTATCATAAGACAGATATTAAGGATCTTGTTCTTTTTTTCCGTTTAGGTGGATTGAAATGTAATTTACTTAAACGATAAATTATTATATGACTTTCATCAAATAAAAATATAATTTTTCCTTCCTTAACATAATTAAGGGGGCAGAGTTATTTTTGTATATTATTTAAGTGGGGTTATATTATTCTTTAGTCCTTAAGGATGCGCTGTGCCAGCTCTTAAATAGGAGCTATAATTGTGTGTGAGCGTAATAAATACAGGAGTATTGGGATAGGTATGAATAAAACAAAAGTTGATGATATATTGATTGAAATGATTACGCCTAAAGTAAAAGAGATAGAGGAAAAGTTTGGAAATGGCGGAAGGTTTAACGTAGGATGATATCAATACACTTTTATTAAAATCACAATATAACCATTACCCCCTTGATGAGAAGCTTAACGACGTGACGGCTGATGTAGCTAGCTTGAAAGGGGTATTTAATAGTTTAAAAGGTGAATTTTATGTGTTGAAGGTTAGTATTGAGCATACAATACAAAAATCATTGAATAGAAATATGCTTATGTTGTTTGGCATGATGGGGTTCTTTTTGACTTTATCTAAAGTTATTGATAAAGATCCTTAATAGTGTCTTTAATGTTGTTACTCGATCTGTAAAAAATACTGACACTTTTTTTTGATTATCTAAAGTTCTTGTGTTCTATTTTATCCTCAGTCTACTTCTTGACAATATATCTTAGTTTCGTATACATCATGTCTAGAAAACCTCGTTTTTTTATACCTAATACTCCTGTTCATGCTATTCAAAGAGGAAATAACCGGCAGGCTATTTTTTTTGATGGAGCTGATTATCAATTGTATCTAAATTGGTTAAAAGTGGCGGCTGATAAGTACCACTGTCAAATCCATGCTTATGTTTTAATGACCAACCATGTCCATTTGCTGGTTACTCCAAGGGATAGTGATAGTTTGGGGCGGCTGTTTCAGTATGTAGGTCGGTATTATGTCTCCTATATTAATAAAATTTATGCTCGAACTGGGACGTTATGGGAAGGGCGCTACAAAGCAAATATTATTGATCAGGAAAGTTATTTATTGAACTGTTATCGTTATATTGAGTTAAACCCAGTTAGAGCGGGTATGGTTGATAGTCCAGAAGATTATCCCTGGTCAAGTTATAGGGCTAATGCTTTACAAGGATCTGATTCGTTGTTGAATCCTCATCAAATATATTTACAGTTAGGTAAGGTTGAAATGACTAGGAAAACAGCTTATCGTCATTTATTTGAAACTGATTTTGATGAGGCTATTCTTGATGATTTAAGAGCCTGTTTACAAAGTGGGACACCTTTAGGAAATGAAAAATTCAAGGATGAAATTGAAAGTGTATTAAAGACTACTGTGGGGCAGGTTAAACGTGGACGACCACGTTTAAAAAAGTTGTAAATATTCCTGACAAATGTTATTTGAAAGTGACTTTTGTGTTTTGATCTATACTGGAGATAGCGTTTACCGCGTTAAACTATTGGAAGCATAATGAAAGATAAAAAAATAGTAGAAAAACTGGGTGACTTGGTCACTGGTTATCCTTGGTGGATGATTGTTTTTTCATTTGTGTGGGTTATTGGTTTATCTATTGGTGCTAAAAATTTAGAGTTTAAAAGTGATTATCGGGTTTATTTTAGTGAAGATAATCCACAGTTACTTGCTTTTGAAGCAATTCAAGATACTTATAGTAAAAGTGATAATGTACTTTTTGTTGTTCAACCAGCAGATGAACATGTATTTACTACGGAAGTTTTAAGAGCTATTATTGATCTTACTGAGAAATCCTGGCAAATTCCATATTCAAGCCGAGTAGATTCTATCACTAATTTTCAACATACTGTTGCTGAAGAGGATGATTTGATCGTAGCAGATTTAGTCTCTGAAGTAGCCAGTTTAACCAAAAACAATTTAAATCAGCTTAAACAGATTGCTATTAATGAGCCTTTATTGGTTAATCGGTTGATTTCAAAGACGGGGCATGTTTCTGGCGTAAATGTCACTATTCAGTTACCAGGTAAAGACACTTTAGAGTCTTTAGAGGTTGCAGAAAAAGCGCGTGAGATTGCTGAAGAAATTGAAACAAAATACCCAAATATAACTCTGCATTTAACTGGGGTTGTAATGATGAGTAATGCGTTTACTGAAGCATCAATGAATGATAATACTACATTAGTTCCTATAATGTATGGTTTAGTTATTTTTGTTTTGCTGCTTTGTTTGCGTTCTGTTATTGCTACCTTAACGGTTCTGTTGCTAATCATCTTTTCAACTACTGCCAGTATGGGGGCAATGGGCTGGGCTGGTTTGTTTTTAACACCGACTTCTGCAACGGCACCGATTATTATCTTGACATTAATTGTAGCAGATTGTGTGCACTTTTTAGTTACAATGCTTCATAACATGCGGTTAGGTGAGGAGAAAATTGCAGCTATTAAAGAAAGTCTTAGGGTAAACTTTCAACCTATTTTTCTAACTAGTGTTACAACGGCGATTGGTTTTTTAAGTATGAACTTTAGTGACTCTCCCCCTTTTAGAGATTTAGGTAATGTGGTGGCTATGGGGGCTATTTTAGCTCTATTATTAACGGTGACCTTTTTACCTGCTTTATTGACAATTTTTCCAGTTAAAGTGCGTCGTAAAATTGCTATAAAGAAAAACCATTCATTTATTGCTTCACTTGCTAAATTCGTTGTACGTCATTTTAAGGGACTTCTGTTATTTAATTCAGTTTGCACTATTGTTTTAGCTAGCTTTTTACCTTTAAATGAACTGAATGATGAGTATGTAAAGTATTTTGACCATACGATGGCTTTTAGGCGGGCAACTGACTTTCTAAGTGATAATATGGGAGGTATATATTCTATTCAATATTCCATAAAGATGGCAAATGAAGGTGATATTAATGAGCCTAAGTTTTTACAAAAATTAGATCAGTTTTCTAAATGGTTAAACCAGCAACCTGAAGTGGTACATGTTAATAGTATTAGCGATACATATAAAAGACTTAATAAAAGTATGCATGCTGATAACAATGATTGGTATAAATTGCCTGAAGAACGTGATTTAGCAGCTCAATATATGCTGATGTATGAAATGTCATTACCTTATGGACTTGATTTAAATGATCAAATTAATATGGATAAGTCAGGCGTTAGATTGGTTGTTACTATACAAAGCTTAAGTTCCAATGAGGAATTAGCTTTACAAAGTCGGTTTAATGATTGGTTAACTCAAAATATTCCTAATGCTAAATTTTCGTCTTCTAGTACTGATTTAATGTTTGCTAATATCGGAAAAAGAAACATAGCTAGAATGTTAATAGGAACTGCTGTGGCATTGGTTATTATTTCAGTAATATTGATTTTTGCTTTTAAGTCTATAAGGTTGGGAGCAATTAGTTTGATCCCTAATTTAGTGCCTGCAAGTATAGCATTTGGAATATGGGGTGTTACTAATGGTAATATTGGGCTTGGCTTATCTGTTGTGACTGGTATTACTTTGGGAATTGTGGTTGATGATACCATTCATTTTATGAGTAAATACCAACGAGCTAGGGTAGAAAAAGGGTTAGATAAAAAACAAGCTGTGGAATATGCTTTTTCGACAGTTGGTACAGCTTTATGGATAACCTCGGCTGTATTGGTCAGTGGCTTTGTCATATTGGGGTTTTCTCATTTTACAATGAATGCTGAGATGGGAATAATGACAGCAATGACTATTGCTATTGCATTGTTTCTAGATTTATTGTTTTTACCTCCGTTATTAATTAGTTTGGATAAAAAATGAAAAAATTAATATTATTAATATTTGTTACTGCTTTTTGTGGGCAAGTTTTTGCTTTAACGCCTGAAGAGCAAGGGTTAAAAATTGTTCAGGAAGTTGATCGTAGAGATATTGGTTTTGGTGATACTCAATCAGATATGAAGATGATTTTGAGAAATCGTAAAGGTGATGAAAGCGTTCGTGTTTTAAGTATGAAGACCCTGGAAGTCGACGGAGATGGAGATAAAAGTTTAAGTGTCTTTAGTAAACCCCGTGATATTAAAGGAACTGCATTTTTAAGTTTTACTCATGCCTTAGTGCCTGATGAACAATGGCTTTACTTACCTGCTTTAAAACGGGTAAAGCGGATATCATCCAGTAATAAGTCAGGGCCTTATTTGGGTAGTGAATTCGCCTTTGAGGATTTAACTTCATTTGAAGTATCTAAATATAAGTACAAATATTTAAGAGAAGAAGCGTTTAATGAGATAGATTGTTTTGTTGTTGAGCTGTATCCGCAATATAAGCATTCTGGATATACTCGACAAATTACCTGGATAGATAAAGAACGCTATATTCCACTTAAAACAGATTATTATGATCGTAAAAACTCTTTATTAAAAACTTTAGAGAATAAGAAATATCAACAATACTTAGGGCAGTATTGGCGAAATGATGAAATGTTGATGATTAACCATCAAAATGGTAAAAGTACTGTTTTATTATGGGAAAACTATACCTTTAGAAATGGTTTAACGGATCGAGATTTTGATAGAAATACTTTAAAAAGATCTAGATAATATTGGATTTTTATTGCAGTTATGTTTGATAGGGGGGGGGCGTTGCCCCTTATATTAATTGTTCTATAAGTTTTCGGATGATTTAAAAACGATGAACGTCATTCCCGAAGTCTTTTATCGGGAATCTATTCCAGTAAAGACATTGATTCCTGCTAAAAGCATGCAGGAATGACGGTGCAATAGGTGATGCGAGAACTTTTGGAACGATAATTAAATTGGATTGAAAACTATACGTTATCTGGCTTTTTATATACCAAAGAAGTAAAGAATAATAAGTAAAATAGCAATGCAATGCGCGGCATATCAAAAGGACTATCAATAATACAAATGACCAAAAATCCCACTAGGGATGAGGCAATAATGACTGAATAAATATTCTGCTTAAATATTTGCTGATAAAGATGGATCACAAAATAGATAAGTATGATAGAAAATAAACAAAGTCCTATCCAGCCCTGTTCAAAAAGAGTTTGTACCCATTGATTCTCTGTTCTCCAGGGGACATGGTCATCCGCACTAAAAAACCAATGATCCATACCTTGTGAGAAATCTGCATTTTTAATCATATTATCTTGTTTTGCCATGCTCAACGACAGATTTGTTACATCAATAGTGGAATCTGATGGGTTACGAAGAATTAACTTGATAGGTCTATCAAAATATTTATTTTCCTTAATGTTTAAAGCATGAATCCTGTGTTCATAATGTTGCCAGTCCGAGGTGGTTTTTTTAGGAATGACTACACTACCTTGGCAATTAAATGAATGCTGAATTGCTTTCTCACATATTTGAATGTTTAAGCGACTGTTTTTTGAATAAATTCGGTAGTCCAGTGATAGCTTGACTGAGCTATTCTTTGGGAGTTTGATTTTTTGCTCAATATATAACGGCGCACCAGAACCAAGTTTTAAATAACTTTGCTGATTATCATTTTCAATTCGATAGGTTGCTGAAGCCTTTGCATCTAAGTCATTCCATAAATAAGATCTAGGAAATGAACCGATTCCCATACCTATTAATTGGGTTATTAAGTCAGAATCCATCATTTCATAAGCTGATTTCCAGTGTGCGCTACGAAAATCAGCTTCTTGATAGGCTTGTTTAAAACGGTTCTGGATAAAACTACCTTGTAATATAGGTGTTGCTATCACAGCCATTATTGTTATTAATAGCGGAACCCAGAGTATTTGTTTCCAGTTAGACTTCAGCTGATCTTTGTAACAAATACAAAACCCGATGATCAGAGTAAAAATAGTAAAGATTAATGCGATATAGGTACCCCTAGAAAAGGTGACCAAGACACTGTATAGACCACCTGAAAATAAAAGAATGGCCAGTATTGTTTGTAGTAGCTGATGTTTAGCTGTGTTAAATAATAAGAAAATGAAGGGGAGGGTGAGTATTAAATAGGCATCAATATGGGCCCCTCCCGTGTGCATACTGAAGAAAGTTGATGTTATGCGGAAGTCAACGTCATAATCTAATAAATGGGTGAAAGTATAGCGTTCAATAATAATGAAAAAGATACTGGCCGCTAGCCCTAACAACATGCCATAGCTGAACACTATCAGACTGTTTTTATAATAATGCTTTAGGTGTATTAGCAAAGGGAGTAACAGTAAACTCCAAAGAAACCCTTTTGCAATACGAAGACTGTTGTAATGGCTGTGATAATTGGAAAATGCATTAGCATCAAGCTCTTGTAGGGGGAAAAGGCCATTAAGCAAGCTAATAATATAGAAAAGACTATAAAGACTTATTAAGAGTAAAGCTATTGGCTTTATATGTTTAAAGGGGGACGAGTATCGTCCGTACCATAAGCTAATCGCTAGAGTTAAAATAATAAAGTAGTCAAACGCAGAAAAAAAGAATCGCCCAGTCCATGGAGAGACATTAACAATAGGGAGTAAGGCAGGAATGGCTAATAACCATAATTGGGGGGAGTGACGAATAAGTAAGCCATACAGGGTAAGTCCAGTGAGTAATAACAGGCTTTCAGGGTAAGTTACTGTTTTCCATAGCAGCAGGGTGATAAGCAATGCTGCGATAGTTTTAGAAAAAACAGTACCTTGAGTGCTTATGGTGGATACATTTTGCTGTGTTTCTTGTATTTGAGGTGCTTGAGATGATTTGTCTGTTGTTGCGGAGATCTCAGGCTGTTGAAACCACAGAATGATCAAGTTAGTGAATTTATAAGCAAAAAATGCAGCAAAAAAGCTAATCAGTAAATTAGTAGGGTCGGGGTGCTTTGCACTTAGAAATAATTTACTTGTCTCCATGCCAAAGCACAGTATAAACGCATAGAACCCCGCTTTAAATTCAGCATTTACTTGATGATGGCTGTGAGAGGTGTGTTTCCATAACCATAAGCCAAGACCGATAGGGAAATACATCAGAATGATACTGAGTAAACTATTAAGCGCGACGGCTTCTGTTGAATAGTAATGGTAGTAAAATGGGAGCCAGTTGATTTTATTCAGCTGTTCGGCAATATTGCTTTCCAGTTGTAAATGGCCAAAAGACCAGCCATTTAAACTGGCTAGTAATACAAAGTAGGGGATTAATGCAATAGGCAGGTATTTCCTTAAGTTAGGAAGATGTATAGCAAGACTTTTAATATTTATATTTTTATATAGTTTTTCACCTAATGCTACGCCGATGATGCGCATTAGAATAGAGAGTCCTTGAGCAATCCCTGAAATTAAAAAAAGTTGAATACTTTCTATGATTACGCCGACTAAAAAGCCAATGAGGATCACGGCTATGAGTCTTTGGGGATGCCATTTTAACGCGCTACTAATGACTATGCCTAAAGGAATGGCAAGGGCAATTTCTGATATAAGTTTACTGCTACAGCGTACAGCTCCGCCACAGCTATCAGAGATGAAAAATGCATCATTTCCCTGGCTGAGCTTGTTTTCTAATTCTGAAAATGAAGTTATAAAATCATAAGGAAAGAAGCTAATAAACAGGTAGCCAAGAACATATAAACTGGCAAAGGCAAGTAATGCATTTTTACCACCTAGATTAATATGTGAAAACAGGTTAAGTAGTTTGTTGCCGAACTTTAGCCACAAGAATAAGCCAATAACACTGCCCATTGATTCAGCGATTAGGTCATTTTGAGAGACTGTTCTTGGCGGGAAGAATTGCTGAGAGAATTCGATGGTGACAGCTAAGCTTATGCTGAAAACAAGAATTAAAAAACTACTAACAAAGGTTTGAGTGGATGAGCTTGTCTTACCTGAAAAGTAAGCGGCTAAAGAAAAGCTAAGGGGAATATAGAGGATAATATTGGCTATCCAATCGGCTCTGGAAGCTGCGCCTAAATTTAGATATCTAATTTGTTTAAAAGCAAGGATGGCTTCTTCAAGAGGAATATCTCGGTAATCTAGGGGGACTAGACTACCGTAGATAATAAATAAGCAATAAGATATTGCTATGCTAAGAAGGTTGGTTTTAGTTAGCTTGATTTGTTATCCCTTTTTTTGTGTTTAATGAGACTAAGGTGTTGGAGGGAAATTACAGCCAATTTCAGTACCACCAACAATTTGTGTTACCTCAACGGCTGGAGTAGTTCCATTGCAGAATGTATAAGGGGTGGGGGAGGTGGTAGTATTCTTGAATAATGTAAAGGTATAGCTATTAGTTCCGTAAGTATACGTGACATCTGTATCAGAAATACTCCAGCCACCAACTTGTGCCGTAGGATCAACAGGGTCTGATGGACCTTTTTTATAGTCCCAAAGCTGGTTACCTAAACGATGTTCCTCTTGAGAATCAGATGTACAGATGGTGTTACCTGAAAGCGTATCAAAGAGTGTTGTATCAGATGTAGAGGTAACCTGAGTAGACGGAGAAGCACAACCTGCAACCGCATGGTTTGAAAAGGCCATGCTTAATAGAATGGTACTGAAATAATAAAACTTATGCATAATAGCCTCTCAAAAAAATAATATGATGGAAAACCAGTATATGAAATAAAGCAATAACATACAATTATTTTCGAATGATATAGGGCGGTAAATTTATTTTGTAAGTAATTGCTTTATTCACCGACCAATAAGCATCTGAATAAATAATTTAGTTAATTTTTTTAAAAGATAACCTGATTACCCCTAAGTTTCAGCTAAATTGGAGGATGCAAAATTTTTCTCTTAAGCCCTCGCCCCAAGTCGGGGAGAGGGCTTAAAGCAACCTTATTATACTGTTTAGTATTGGCTGAAGCTTATACGTAAGCAGGAAAGATAATGAAACTTATTAGGTTTTTAAAGGTTAATTATTAAATGTTACTCAAATAAACAGGGAATAGCTTATGAAAGCGTCAAAAATTGTATTGTTTATATTTATTGCCATATTGCTAACTCTATTTTATTTTTTTGATTTATATCAATACTTATCTTTAGAGTATTTAAAACAGCAGCAAGCTATGATTGAGTCTTATCGTAGTGAGCAGCCTATGTTAGCGATTGCTATTTATACTTTAATATATATTGCAGTCACCGCGCTATCATTACCTGGCGCCACAATACTAACGTTGGCTGGGGGCGGTGTTTTTGGTGTTTTATGGGGGACAGTGATTGTCTCCTTTGCTTCAACTATCGGAGCAACACTGGCTTTTCTGGCTGCTCGCTTTTTATTTCGAGATGCTGTCAATTCCCGTTTTTCTAAGCGATTAAAATCGATTGATCAAGGAATTAATAAGGAGGGCGCTTTTTATTTATTTAGTTTGCGTTTAGTGCCTATTTTTCCTTTTTTCATGATCAACTTGACTATGGGCTTAACTCAGTTAAAAGTCTGGACGTTTTATTGGGTCAGTCAAGTGGGTATGCTGGCAGGTACGGTGGTTTATGTTAATGCGGGTACTCAATTGGCTAAAATAGATTCACTTTCTAGTATTTTATCGCCAGAGTTATTATTTTCATTTATTTTATTAGGTATTTTACCTTTGTTAGCTAAAAAAATAATTGAATCAGTCAAACGAAAAAAAATTTATAAACAATGGAATAAACCTAAACAGTTTGATAATAATTTGATTGTTATTGGTGCTGGGTCAGGGGGATTAGTGACCTCCTATATTGCAGCGGCGGTTAAAGCGAAGGTCACATTAATTGAAAAGCATAAAATGGGGGGGGATTGTCTTAATACGGGTTGTGTTCCTTCAAAGGCACTGATTCGATCGGCTAAATATTTATCGCATATAAAGCGCTCTAAGCAATTTGGTATTAAGAAAGCATCGGTAGAATTTAAATTTTCTGATGTGATGGAACGCGTGCAAACTATTATAAAAACCATTGAACCTCATGATTCAATTGAGCGTTATACGCAGTTAGGGGTTGATATTGTTGAAGGTGAAGCAAAAATTATTTCCCCTTGGGAAGTTCAGGTTAAAACGGCGGAAGGAATTAAAGTATTAAGCACGCGTTCGATTGTGATTGCAGCAGGTGCACGCCCCTTTGTCCCTCCGATACCAGGTCTTGATAAAGTCGACCCTTTAACTTCGGATACTATCTGGAACCTTAGAGAATTACCTAAACGATTGTTAGTTTTAGGGGGTGGTCCTATTGGTTGTGAATTAACCCAAAGTTTTTCTCGATTAGGGAGTCAAGTGACACAAGTGGAAATGGCTCCACGTATTATGGTTAGGGAAGACCCTGATGTGTCAGAAATTGTGATGCAAAGGTTTATAGAGGAAGGTGTGGATGTAAGAGTTGGACATACGGCAAAGGAATTTATTATAGAAAACGGTGAAAAAGTAATGATTGCTGATTATCAAGGGCAGTCGGTTAAAATTGCTTTTGATCAGGTGTTGGTAGCCATAGGTCGTGCCGCAAATGTTACGGGTTATGGGGCAGAGCAGTTAGGTATTGCACTTTCGCCAAGAAAAACTATTGAAACTAATACATTTCAAGAAACCAATTATCCAAATATTTATGCTTGTGGTGATGTGACAGGGCCTTATCAGTTTACCCATACCGCAGCTCATCAAGCATGGTATGCAGCAGTAAATGCTCTGTTTGGCCAGTTTAAACGATTCCGAACTGACTATTCTGTGATTCCCTGGTCTACCTTTACTGATCCAGAGGTGGCAAGAGTTGGCTTGAATGAACAGGAAGCAAAACAACAAGGTATTGATTATGAAGTGGTCTCGTACGAAATAGCCGATCTTGATCGAGCGATTGCTGATAGTGAAGCCCATGGCTTTGTTAAAGTCTTGACCTTGCCAGGAAAGGATAAAATTTTAGGCGTGACTATTGTGGGTGAACATGCCGGGGATTTACTGGCTGAATTTGTTTTAGCGATGAAGCATGGGATAGGCCTAAATAAAATTTTAGCGACTATCCATATTTATCCAACAATGGCTGAGGCTAATAAATATGTTGCTGGCGTCTGGAAAAAGAAACATGCACCCCAAGGGATTTTGAATTTCTTGGGGAAATATCATACTTGGCGAAGAAATGAATAGACAAAACCTGAATCAAATGATTTTTCTGTTTAAAATAGCCAGATAAATCAGAATGACAACAAGAGTGAAATTTGATGGGACATGAGTTATCAACACCTGAACAATGGCTGGAATTGTATGGCGATATTCTTTATCGATTCGCATTGGCGCGGGTGAGTGAGCCAGAAATAGCTGAAGACTTGGTTCAGGAAACATTATTGGCTGCATTAAAGGCAAAAGAAAACTATAGTGCAAAGTCATCTGAGAGAACATGGTTAATCGGTATTTTGAAACATAAAATTATTGATTATTTTCGTCAATCTAGTCGAGATAAGGTTCAGGAATTTGATGAGCAAATATTAACTAATGATGAGGATTATTTTAATCAGCAAGGTCATTGGCAAGTAGAGCTTTCATCCTGGTCTAAGCCTGAAAAAGCAATGCAACAAGCTCAATTCCTATCTGTTTTACAACAATGTATTGCTAGGTTACCCACTAAAATGGCTCAATTGTTTATGTTGAGTGAATTTGATGAAATGACAAACGAACAGATTTGTGAGGCGATGTCTATTTCTACAATGAATAATTTATGGGTAATGCAGTCAAGAGTTAGGGTGCAATTACGCCACTGTCTTGATATTAACTGGAATAATCAGTAGAGGTTTTGAAAATGCTAACATGTAAAGAAGCCAGTTATTTAGCTTCAAAAAAACTGGGAAAAAAGTTAACACTGAAGGAACAGTTAGATTTTTCATTACATGCGATGATGTGTGGATTATGCAGGGCGTATGCCAGAGATATAAAAGTATTACATCATTTTATGATAAAAGCGGCTAAAACAGGGCGAACGCTGTTACCTGATTCAGCCAGATTGTCTGAGCAATCAAGGACGCGTATAAAAAAATCCCTGGATAAGGCTGAACATTTAAAGGATGAAGAGAGCTAGGGGAGGGTTTTTAGCTGAGGCTAAATCTTCTTCCACATGAGTTGTTACCTTGCTGAAAAAGTTAATAGATTTGGAGAACGTATGACTAACACTGCCATTAGTGAATCAGTACAAAATTATTATGGAGAGGTGCTTAAATCCAGTGAGGATTTAAAAACCAGTGCCTGTTGCACACTGGATGCAATGCCTATGTATTTAAGGCCGTTACTTGCTGATTTACATCCAGAAGTGGTGGCCCGCTATTATGGCTGTGGTACACCATTACCCCCCGCATTAGATGGTTGCACGGTATTGGATTTAGGCTGTGGTACGGGACGTGATTGTTATTTGTTATCTCGGCTGGTGGGTGAGTCTGGAAATGTCATTGGTATTGATATGACAGAGCAGCAATTAGAAGTAGCCAATGAACATCGTGACTGGCATGCAGATCGTTATGGTTATGCCAACTCAAATGTTGAATTTAAGCAAGGCTATATGGAAGATCTTGCAACTGCGGGTATTAGCGACAATTCTATTGACCTGGTCGTATCAAATTGTGTGATCAATTTATCACCTGATAAAAAGCAAGTCCTAACAGAAATTTTACGGGTATTAAAACCTGGAGGTGAAATCTATTTTTCTGATGTGTATGCAGACCGACGTATTCCACAGGCGCTTAAAATAGAGCCCGTGTTATTAGGGGAATGCTTAGGTGGCGCGCTCTACTGGGAAGATTTTAGGAGGGTAATGCAGGAATTAGGCTGTCCTGATGTGCGTATCGTTAAACAAAGCCCGATTGAGATAGAAGATACTGAAGTAGAGGCTAAAATAGGCATGGTAAAGTTTCAATCGATTACCATTAGAGCTTTTAAAACACCACTGGAAGACCGTTGCGAAGACTTTGGACAGTTGGCTATTTATAAAGGCACTATCGAGGAGCATCCTCATGCTTTTGACCTGGATGATCATCATCATTTTGAAAAATCCAAACCGCTACGTGTCTGTGGAAACACCTATGATATGTTGGCAAAAGGGCGATATGCTAAACATTTTGAATTAATTGGGGATAAATCCATTCATTTTGGATTGTTTGATTGTGCGCCACCTAATACCAGTCTGTCTCTAGAATCTGGTGCAGCCTGTTGTTAATATTTAATAGGAATATAATGGGTTTGAAACATCAGTTTCAACAGAGATGTTTATGAATGGTGCAATCGCAGTGTTTGTTAAAACGCCTGGCCAGTCACCAGTAAAAACACGTTTAGCGGCCTCTCTAGGTAGGGAAAATGCTGAATTATTTCATTTAACAGCGGCTCGTTCTGTTGTATCGGTTACTCAGCAGATGAAAGCTAAAACTGATATTAAAAATTATTATGCAGTCGCAGAGCAATCTGCATTAGAGCATCACTATTGGCAAGACCTACCTTGTTTATGGCAAGGTGAGGGTGGTTTGGGGGAGCGAATGGCTCATATTTATCAAACCTTACTCAAAAAACATGATTATGTCATCTTGGTCGGGGCTGATATTCCTCAAATGACAGCTAAAGAATTGCTAAAGGCGGTTGACTGGCTTATTCATCGAGAACAAGCCCGCCTAACCTTTGCTCCAAGTGTTGATGGTGGATTCTGGATGTTGGGAGGTAATTGTAATATTCCTCATAATATCTGGACAGAGGTTGTTTATAGCCGGTCTGATACAGGAATACAGTTTTTTAATAAAATAGATAGGTTGGGTGATATTAAAATGATGTCCTGTTTACGAGATGTTGATGAAGTACATGATTTGATTCCTTTGAGAGAGAATTTAACGGAACTATCTGAACCGAGTCCAGAGCAGCGAGAACTTTTAAAATTTTTAGATAACTTACCTGAATATCAATATGCGTGATGCTAAACCTTTGCTCGTTAATAGTGAGTTTCCAAAAATTAATCGAGGCAACTTAAGTACCTTACAAATGAATTTAGGGTATCTCTGTAATTTGAGCTGTACACACTGTCATGTTAATGCTGGTCCAAAACGGACAGAATTGATGACTCGTGAAACCATGGAGACTGCATTACAGTTTGCAGAAAAATATAAGCTTGATAGCCTGGATTTAACGGGAGGCTCACCCGAAATGAACCCTGATTTTCGTTGGCTGGTGCAACAAGCTAGAAAGCAGGGTTTGCATGTGATGAATCGCTGTAATCCAACTATTTTAGTCGAACCTGGCTATGAAGGTACCGCAGAATTTTTAGCAGAGCAACAGGTTGAAGTAATTGCTTCATTGCCTTGTTATCTGGAAGATAATGTAGATGCACAGCGAGGAAAGGGGGTGTTTACAGCCTCTATTAAAGCATTGAAAATGCTTAATAAACTGGGTTATGGAATGAAGCACAGTGGGTTGGTTTTAAATTTGGTATTTAACCCACAAGGCATTTCACTGCCCGCTCCACAACTACAATTAGAACAGGCTTATCGGCAATTCTTACTCGAAAATTTTAATCTACAATTTAATCAATTGTTTACTATTACTAATATGCCCATTCAACGATTTGGTGCAGTATTAATAGCTAAAGGCCAATTTGATGAGTATATGGGGTTATTAAAACAGTCTTATCAAGCTGAGAACCTACAGCAAGTCATGTGTAAAACCCTATTAAGTGTGGATTGGCAAGGGTTTGTTTATGATTGTGATTTTAACCAAATGCTGGCGTTTCCAATAACGGGTCAGGCAACTCATTTAACACAATTATTAGATAATATGCCAGAAGCGATGCCGATTACAGTGGCCGATCATTGTTACGGATGTACAGCAGGGCAGGGATCAAGTTGTACAGGGAATTTAGAAGGCTAATGATAAAACTGTACTAATTACCTATCATTTTCCGCCACTGGGTAGGCCTTTAATTTGAATGAGGAACAGGTAGGAGCGCCCGCTCCTGTATCAATAGTTGCCCAGGAACTCATTCCAGTATGGCTCGTTACTACCCAGCAATAGGGCCTCTACAAATTGACCGAAGCTGGTGGGGAATCGGGTAACTATACCCAAACGACTTGAAGATACAGGTTTAAAATAGGGCGTTTTTAGATCACAATAAAGTATAAAAACCGTCATTCCTGCGTGCTTCTAGCAGGAATCTATCCCACTCAATATAATGGATTCCCGATAAAAAACTCGGGAATGACGTGGCTCTATATTCTGCACCTTCAAGTCGCTTGGGTATATATACCACCGATAATGGTGGTTAGTCTGGTGAGGTAAATAAAAAGCACCGTTTTCTAGTCTTCTGGACTTAGTTTATTTGGATAACAAAGTCATATCTATTTCTTGAATCATTAGTCATATTTTAAGTGAATCTCACGCACTTGTATCAACCGTATCGATTGCCCTGATCGATGGGGTAACTAACAGACTTGCTATTGGCTGTATGCTTGGTGTTTTTGTAGTTTAAGAGCGACAAAATGATGGCTTATTCTAAGTCGTGGTTAAAATTAAATTTTTGAAAAACAATGGCTTATTTATTATCTTCTTGATGTTGATGGCTGAGTGCTGAGCGAAATTAATCTAGGCCAAGGCATGATGCTTATTGTGTCGGGGGATTGAGACGGTTTAATCAAGCAAAGCACCTTGGGCAGCTTCTTACTATTTAAGCAATAAGCTGTTGTTATTATATTTCAATAGTTTACTTATCTTTTAAAGATTGGCTTGGTAATTGCTATTCAGTCAATTGCTTAGTATTTTTTAAAAAATCATCGTGTTATTAATCTCATCTGATGGTCTTTTGTGAGCAAAATCTCATATCCGGTAATTAGATTAGGTGTTTGGAATAAATGTGATGTTTATCTAAATACTAAGACGGTTTTTTTCCTATCCTAGTCATAAATTTTATTAACCCCCTTTACACAAACAATCATTATGAAATTAAAAGCATTATTGATACCTGCAATAGGGCTATCTATTGTTGCAGCCGTTGTCTTTAAACAAGATGAGGCTAGTCAAACGGCAGTTATAAAAAAGGTAGCGACAGCGACAACAGGCACTATTCCACAGAGTTTAACTAAACAAAAGAATAGGCGCTCTTCCGTTGAGGTTCATTCAGGAAAGGATATAGCAGCAAAAAAACAACCATTACCTGATGAGGTTTTAGTCGAGCATATTCAATTAAAACCTAATCCCTATGAAAACCTAAAAAATGGGGAAAGACTCTCTATTTTCATTCCCCAAGAACAACAAGATTACACCGGGACAGTAGAAAAAAATTATCAGCAATTTGATGGACAGATAGAGGTATCAACGGGCCCCATTGAAAATGGTAAGCAGTTTTCCTCATTTACTGTTACCAAAGGCCCTGAGTTAACTTTAATCATGGTAGCAACGGGAGACAGTATTTATCAAATAGAAATTGATAATAAAACAGGTACAGGCACGGTCATAAATGATCAGGCCTTGGATTTTTTTCGTAAGGATGATGATGCCATTGTTGCCCCTACTGAAGGTATCTCTTAACACTAAATATTTAATAAGGAAAAAGGAAAAATATGATGAAATTAATTCAAAAGTTAGCTGTTACAGCTTTTGTTGTAGGCAGTTTATTTAGCAGCGTGAGTCATGCTGCTATTCACACCATTGATTTATTGGTTTTACATCCACCAAAAAGTGTTTTAAATACAGATGTACTAACGCGAGTCGCTAGTATGGAACAGTATGCTAATAAAGCACTAGAAAATAGTGAGGCAAGCATACGGTTTCGAGTGGTTAAAATTGCAGAGATTAATCTTCCAAACGTAAGAACCGATGGAGCAACATTATCTGCTTTAAGAAATAGTAAAATAGCTCAGGAGCTAAGAGTAAAATACAAGGCTGATTTGGTGACAATGATAACGCCAACAGGGCCTTATTGTGGTGTTGGTTATGTACTGAGAGGTAGAAATGATACTTTGTATTCTGGACAAGAACGCTATGGATTTAATATAGTCGGTGATCGTTGTATTTCTTCTTTTGCACATGAAATTGGGCATAATCTTGGGCTTAGTCACTCATATAAACAAGGAAGTCGAGGCGGCTTGTATAGTTGGGGACGTGGACATGGAGTACAAAGTAATTTTGTAACAACGATGGCTTATAACAGTGCATATCAAGCACGTAGAGTGCAGTTCTTTTCTAACCCAGAGGTTAATAAGTGTAATGACATCAGTTGTGGTCGAGCTATTCATTTAGCAGATGGTGCGCATGCGGTTAAAGCAATTGGTGTTTCTGGCCCACAAATTGCCGATTGGTTTGATAGTGGTGTTGTTATAGGGACTAATAATACAGCGCCTCGTGCAACGGATGATGCGGCAGTGACAAGGACTGATGACGCGGTTGAAATTGCAGTGTTGAAAAATGATGCTGACCCTGATCAAGATACCTTAGTGGTTGAATCTGTGGGTGCTGCAAAACATGGTAGTACACTGATTACTGGCGATAGTGTTGAATATACACCTGAAGCAGGATTTGTTGGGCAAGATAACTTTGAGTATACGATTAATGATGGACATGAGCATCCTGTCACCGCAACAGTAACTGTTAATGTGGGTTGGGGTGTAAATTTTGAATATTTTCAAGGTCGTTGGAATAAATTACCTGATTTCAATAATACAACAGTTCTTAAGGAAGGGATTGCTCATAACTTTAATCTGGAACCTCGTTTAAGAGCTGATCTTTTTGGATTTAGACATTTTGCACAAATTAAAATCCCTACAGCGGGAAACTATCAGTTCTTTTTAACTTCTGATGATGGTAGTAAGCTATTTATTGATGGGCAAGTACTTATCAATAATGATGGTCTCCATGCTGCACTAACAAAAAGAGGATCTATTAACCTTACTGCGGGATTACATACTATTGAAGTGCATTTCTTTGAAGCTTCAGGAGGGCAGCGTCTTGATGTTGAATGGCAAGGTCCTAATTTTGAACGTCAAGTGATCTCATCTAAATCATTAAGACTTGCACAACCAGAAAATAGTTTTCCTGTTGCTGTAGATGATTCAGTAAGAGCTGAATCAAATACTGAAGTGATTATTGATGTATTAAAAAATGATATAGATACAGATGGTGATGTAATACAACTCGTTTCTTTAGGCTCGGCTGAGAATGGAACCGTACAAATACAAGCTAATAAAATAGTCTATCAGGCAAATTCTGGCTTTACAGGTACTGATCATTTTACTTATGTTATTAGTGATGGTCGCGGCGGTGAAGATTCTGGATTAGTGACTGTCCAGGTCCATATGGGTACTGGTTTGGCTGTTGAATACGAATATTTTGAAGGTAACTGGAATGTTCTTCCTGATTTTGATTCGCTAACAGCGGTTGCTTCAGGTACTCAGAAAGATCTTAGTTTAAGCAATAGAAACAGAAATGATTATTTTGCTTTCCGTTTCCAATCGGGGCTAGATATTCCAAAGGATGGTCGTTATTATATTTTCTTGATTTCTGATGATGGGAGTAAGGTCTTTATTGATGGCAAATTAGTTGTTAATAATGATGGACTACATGCAGCTAATCGTTGGAAATATAATAGAATTGAACTGACTGCCGGGGTACATGATCTGGAAGTTCAATATTTTGAAAAAACGGGTAGAGAACGCTTAGTTATCTATTTATGGGAAAAATCAATGGGGTATAAGAAATTGACAGAAACATTTCTTAAAGCCATGTAATAGTCTCCTTTCATAACAACAAAAAAAACCAGATTAATATCTGGTTTTTTTGTTTATAGCAATGTGTTTATACGATAATACTAACGATTAAAAGCTGAGCACTGGTTGATTTTTAAAACAGGAATACTATCACAAGCTCTTTAGTCTCCGTACAATTCAGGCAAGGCTAAAGCCCCACTTCCAAAGCATAACCTGTGGTTAGTTCATAACCATATGAAATATTGAATTAAGCAATCACAGCTTAACGAATCATAGATCAGCAACTGGTTAATTTATATTCAAAATTTTGTCGATCAAAGTAGGAGAGGCCTATTGCTCGCAACTGCTCTTAATCTTGTTCTGGTCGCGGCCAATAATAGGCCTTTTCTAGCGATAACAATAACTCAGGAATTTACTGGTTTTTTATAAACCTGTGGTTTGTATAGAGCCATATTTACTTTTTATCAACCTGGGCTTCTGTCTTGGATAAAATACTAGGGACTAATTTTTCAGAAAAACCAGCAATAAAGCACCATATGATTAAGGTAAAGAAACTTCTGGAACTTAGACTGATTTCTTCATCATTTCTAAAGTCTGGAAAGAGTGAGCCACTTAATAAATCAGCCCTGAAAAAGTAGTAACAGATTAACGCAGCACCTATTCCAGTAATAATTCGAGTCACAATAAAATGTAAACTGTGAATGTTATCTAACTCTTGTAATGTGACGGTTTCTATTCTACTTTTTAATGAAATTAACATACTGAAACAAGACCCCATACCGCCTGCCATTAAGGCAGTAATAGCATAATGTAGATGTATTTTATCAATGTTTTTTGTGGTAATCGGTTGATCAATAGCAGTGTTTATGGAACTAGGCCAATAAAAATTAGAATAATATTGAAATATTCCATCGGGATGAAGGATACCAATAGCCAGCAGAAACACGCTAAAAAAGATAGCGATGCTAAAAAACACCCCAATTTTTAGGCGAGCACTATTGGCAAAGACACTGCGCAACTGCCTATCTTCATAATACATATGCAGACTTTCAGTTAATTGACTTAAGAGTGCCTGTTTTCGGTTTATTGATAGAAGAGGGTCTTCTGAAACCAGATTAAACTCTTCAGTAAAAAAATTAAAATCATGCTTGCTAAATAGAGATTTGGCTTTATGCAATTGATGATGTAGCTCTATATCTAAATCATATTCATTTAATAAGGGAATGAGTAATAACTCGACTAGCTTAACCGTATTCCAGTCTGGATTATTTTTGATGTTTTGTAATTGCAGCTCTATATATTCAAGGTTTGGACTGTTTTTATCTTCGATATTTTGAAAGCTATTGGCAAGACGAATATAGCTTTGCTCATTAATCTGATCAAAATCAGAGGTCGCGATCCACTTTGCAAGCTTGTGAGTCCAAGGGAGTTGTTGTATCGATTTCATCGGTAACACCTAAAAGTCAATGGATGAGATAACATTATTCTTGACGTTAGATTCGATCTTACCCTCAATTCAGTGATTAATGAAATTAATTTTAAGGGGGTGATCTAATTGTTTTTTATTGACCCGCATGCAATGCTAATTGACATAAAATAGCCCATCTTATAGCCTTGTAGGTCAAATAATTAAATAATCTCCAATATGAATTTTAAAGTTATTGTGCCAGTGTTTTTTCTTATCTTTATTTCACTAATCAGTGGCTGTAAGTCGACGGCGGTGCGAAATGTAGAAGAAGCTTCGATTGTAGTCTCACCAGGTGTTAGTTTAGACGCTATCAAAAAAGCTATTATTCGAGGTGGTCAGAAAGCAGGGTGGCGGACTAAATCAGTGGAGCCTGGTGTTTTGGCTGCATCCTATTCTTATAAACGAAATCGTTTTGGCGCGGTGGTAAAAATTAAATATGATCATGATTCATATGAAATTGTTTACCATAGTAGTCATAATTTAAAATATAAAGAAAGGGCTATAAGCGAAAATAATTCATCTGGATTTTTTAGTGAGTCTAAAGATTTCTTCTCTGAGAATAATCCATTTAAGAAAAATAATGAACTGTCAGGTTCTACTGAAAATCCTGCAACTATTCATAAAATTTATAATAAATGGATTGTAGGCCTTGAATCTAAGATTAATGCCGAACTTGTTTTATTGAGTCAGAAAAAACATTTTAATAGAGCGACTGTTAAAGCAAATAGAAACCAGGCGGTTAGTTGTGATGATGTGCCAGATTATGGTTCAAGTGGTTATGGAAGGATCAGCCGCTCAAGTGTCAATGTTCGTCAAGGTGCTGGTACCCATTGTAAAATTGTAACCACTGTCAGTCATCGAGATGTATTTACCCTATTAGGTAAAAAGAATAATTGGTATTACATTGCATTGAATGGAGGAGGTAATGGCTGGATTTATGCGCCATTAGTCGCTCACTCTAAAGAAAAAATACAGCCAGTAGTAACTAAAAATATTCGAGTCCCTGTTACAGAAATTGCCCCCGTTGCGCCATTAGCCCCAACCAAGAATATTTCGATTGCTGTCATACGTTTTAAAACATTGAATAAAGAAGCTCAGGATATTTCATTGGGTGAGTTGATATCGGAAACCTTTACTTCGGCACTGGTCAATTCTCGTCATTTCAAGATTATAGAACGTGAGCAATTAGATAAGCTGGTTAAAGAAATGGAGATGGGACAAACGGGCTTTATTGAGACAACAGATGCAGTTGAAATTGGGAAAATGTTACATGCAGATGCGATTATTACCGGGAGTGTTGCATTATTGGGCGGGCAAATTCAATTGAATGCCAGGATCATTGAGATAGAAAGTGCCTATGTTATCAGTGCTGACACCAAGACCAATAGCTATACCTTGAAAAATATTAATAAGATGGTTAATGAAATTGTGACGAAATTGGCAGGAAAATTGGGGAATAATAATTAATCATTAGCTAATACCAATCCCAATAAATAATAACTGCAGGGGAATAAAACCAAGGTCTTACCTAGGCTCTTTTTATTTTGATAAGTAATCATGTCTGTGCCACCAAAAAATGCTATATCAAATGTAGCTCAACACTGATGGGCAAAAAGTCCCTCATTAGTTAATGGCGCTGATTAGGCTCATTATTCTCATGCTAGGATGATGAATTTTTCTGTTGAATCAATTCAGCAGCAATACTAATCGCAATTTCTTTAGGGTTCTGACAGCCAATTGCTAAACCAATGGGGGCGTGAATTTTGCTTAATTGTGAGTCACTAAACCCTTTGTTTTTCAATTTTGAAAATAAAATCTCTATTTTTCTCTGGCTGCCCATCATCCCCAAATAAGCAAACTTTTTATTGAGTAATTGCTCTAAGACAATGCCATCGCAGTGATGGGAATGGGTCATAATTATGACATAATGCTGCAAACTTTCAGGAACAAAGGCATTAATTTCCTGATAATGTGGAATGATTTTTTTTATATTTGCAAAACGGTTCTGTTTTAATAATTCTAATTCGGGGCGGTTATCTATGAGGGTGACATGAAAATCAAGGAACTTTAAAACTTCACTTAAAGCCAGGCTTACATGGCCACCACCAATAATAAATACTCGTGCCGTGTCAGTTAAATTTTGTTGATAAAACCAATTATTTGGATTGTGATATTCATAACCTGGCTTTCCACTATCTGCAAATGAAAGTTTATTGGCCTGAATGATTAAAAAACCATTGTCCCCTTGTTGCAAGCAAGTCAAAATTCGCTCAGTTAACGCCAAATCATTATTGTCTAAAATACAAATGGCTATATCTTGCTGACCACCACATAACATGCCAATTTTATCGCTGACAATTTGTCGATGATAAATTTTTTGCGAATGGCTGATGAATAGTTTTTTAGTTTCTTTGCTGACAATATATTCAATCGTACCGCCACCTATCGTACCAATGCTTTCACCATCAAAACTTAAAACCATTTGCGCCCCAGGGTTAGCTGGAGTGCTACCTTTGCAATCAATAACAGTTAATAAAGCACAACTAATATTTTGTTGTAATTTACGCTGTAAAAATTGCCATAATGTCAATATCACCGAACAATACCTCACTTAAGGCGTAATAAACAGCAAGAACTGCAGAAAATAAACTACTACCAATAAATCGCCATTTAAACGGTAATTTGTTTTGGATTAGATAATTAATCGTTAAACTTAATGGGATATTAACTATAAAAGATACCGTGCTAATTTCCAGTAATCCCCAGTTAATGGCTTGCCAATGACCTGTAAACAGCTGAATAAACACTAAATGGCGTGCTATCCAAAGAGGGTTGAAAAATGCCATGGCTAATAATGCACGTTTAAACGTGCTGCTTAAATTTTGTGTAGAAGGAACCTGTTTATCTATCCAGAGAAAATAATTTGGAATTTCCAACGCGTACAACGTTCCTGCTATCAACATCATTCCTAACGCGCGGTGATATGAAAATTCACCCTCAATTAATGCAGCAACACAATCGCCTGAGGTATAAATCAGCATTCCACTAAGACTGTCTTTTAAAAATGCCATTACGCAGGGTACAAAGCCATTAACACTTTTTCTGGCGTGAGTGGAGCATCATAAGATATGTTTACTTTAGGGTTAAACTCTCGCATAGCATTTAGTAATGCAAAATAAACACCGATACCATACATAAAAGGGGGTTCACCAACAGCTTTAGATCCGAATAATCCCACGGGATTATCGGCATGTGCTAAAAAATGCACCTCTATCTCAGGCGCAAAATAAATATCTGGAATTTTATAATTCGCCAGATTATGACTAAGCAAATCCCCTTTATTATTATGTTTGATTTCTTCTAAAGTCATCCAGCCTAAGCCTTGTACTAAACCCCCTTCAACTTGTCCTCTATCAATAAGGGCATTTAAACTATGTCCTGCATCATGCACTACTTTTACTGTATCAACCGTGTAAGTACCCAGTAAGCAATCTAAGGTGACTTCTGTTACCGCTGTTCCAAACACATGATAGGCAAAGGGCTTTTGTACGGGGCCAGCATCCCAATCCCAGCTTACATTAGGTGTTGCGTAATGGGCTTGTGCAGATAAATTCACGCGTTGAAAATAAGCCTGGGTGATTAATTGCTGCCAACTCAAGTCTGTGGCCTGATTATCAAGATAAACAATTTCACCCTCGATTTTAATGATACCGCGGGTATTAAAAGCATCTGCGGCGACTTTTTGTAATCGTTGCAAAATGGCTTCGCAAGCCAGTCGGGTTGCATGTCCATTTAAGTCTGCTCCTACACTGGCAGAGGTTGGGGACATATTGCTAATTCGTGTGGTATTGGTACTTTCTAATTTAACCTTGTTAATATCAATGCCTAAAACCGTTGCTGCAATTTGGCGGATTTTGGCTTTCACACCTTGTCCCATTTCCACGGCTGAGCTACTCACCCCCACACTGCCATCGGTATAAATATGTACTAAAGCGCGTGCCTGATTTAAAAAGGTGGTATTAAATGAAATAGCAAAACACACAGGCATCAAGGCTAATGCTTTTTTGTGTAAAGGGTGCTGTTGATTAAATTCAGCAATTTCAGCTTGCCGTTTAGCCACTTGATAACGTTGCTGCACTTCATCCCAACAATTTGTTGCTTGGCAATATTTAACCGCCATACCATAGGGGAAAACATCATTTTCTTGTAACAAATTTTTGGCTTGAATTTCTGCCGCATCAATTCCTAACGTTTGTGCGGCTTGATGAATAGCTGATTCAATAACAAACATTGCTTGTGGAGCACCAAAACCACGAAAGGCAGTGTTGGAGGGGAGGTTGGTTTTACAACTTACCGCAGTCGCTTGAACATTGGGGATAAAGTAACTGTTGGTGATATGAAATAAACTGCGATCTAAAATGGCAGGGGATAAATCATTGGTCGCGCCTGCATTTTGGTAGTAATAAACTTGATAGGCAAGAATCTTTCCTTGTTTAGATAAACCTATTTTAAAATCGGATGAATAAGGATGGCGTTTCCCAGTCAAAGCCATGTCCTCATCACGGTTTAAAACTATTTTTACGGGTTGTTTAAGTTGACTGGCGGCTAATGCAGCAAAAACTGCCCAGCGGGTGGCCTGTTCTTCCTTACCTCCAAATGCACCGCCTAAGCGTAATACATCCACTTCAACTTGGTGCATCGCACAGCCTAAAACCTGCGCTGCCATTTTTTGCGTCATACTAGGTGATTGTGTTGCAGCATAAAGTTTAACGCCGCCATGTTCCAGAGGCACCGCTAATGCACTTTGAGTTTCCATATAAACATGTTCTTGCGCACCGTTATTCGCTTGTCCTTCGATAACTAAATCACAGTCGGCCCAAACCTTATCCACATCACCTAAAACAAAGCTGCGTTCAGGAGGATGAATTAAACCTTTCGCATAGGCTTCACGGGCATCAAAAATGGCTTCTTTTTCTTTATACTCACAATGGATAGCGTTACGCGCAGCTCTTGCAATCTCTGGTGTTGTTGCAACGACTAAAGCAATTGATTCGCCTATATAGAATACCTGTTTTTCTGCGAATAATGGCTCATCTTCAACCAACCCTCCAATTTGATTTCTTCCAATAACATCCTTAGCACTGAAAATCGCTATAACACCATCAACTGCCAATGCTGCGGTAATATCTAAGTTAATTATTTCAGCATGAGCAACGCTAGAACAAAAAGTTATCGCATGTAATAAATTTTCGGGATGCTGCAAATCATCTACAAAATGTGCTTGTCCGCGAACATGTAATTCAGCATCCGTTATCATTGTAAAACGCCTTTAAACTGTAAATCCTGCCAGTTTAAGTATTTGGGAAACAAAGCCAAAAAATGTCCAATGATAATTTGTTGTAACAATAACCTTTTATATTGACTACTTCCACGTATATCACTAATGGGGGAAACTTCAGTTTGTGCGGTTTTTAACATACCTTTAATTGCGTCAGCATCAATGGTTTTATGGTGCAAATACACATTAGATTTATGTAGATATAAAGGTGTTGCCGCCACCCCACCAACGGCTAGATGAACCTGTTGAATAATATTATCAGTTACCGTTATTTGAATTGCTGAATTGACACTAGCAATGTCTAAATGCTGTCGTTTGGAAACTTTTTGATAATGAAATAAGCCGAGTGGTAATGGAATTTTTATGGTTTTAATTAATTCTTCAGATTCTTTAGCGACATGTTTGTAGTCGATGAAAAAATCTTTTAAGTTTAGGCAATGGGATTTATTTTTAAGGATTAATTCTAGCTCGGCATTGAGGCTTAGCAGAATAATCGATAAGTCAGCAATGGGGGACGCATTAACTAAATTACCTGCCAGTGTTGCACGTTGGCGTAAAGGTTTAGCGGCGAATAGTTTTAAATCATTTTCTAAAGTCGGCAAAATACTCTTGATGACAGGCGAACAGCGGAAGTCTTCAACTGTCGTTTCTGCACCTAAATAACAATAATCCCCTTTAATATGAATACCTTTAAATTCTTGGTGACTGGTTAAAAATTCTAATGGGGACTCAGTATTATGATGCTGAACAAAAAAATCTGTACCACCCCCAAGTGCAATACTTTCAGCCACTGGTAAGCTGTTTTTTTTTGCAAAAGCGTGTAAGCGTTGTGGAATCTCTAAGAAATAATCAGGGATAAAACCCAAGCTGATAAGATTTTCTAAATTAGTTTTTTTGATATTTTCAATAAGCTGGAGGACTGCCCGTTTAATAGATTGATAACCTGTACAACGGCACAAATTATTACTAATCGCTAATTTAGCTTCCTCAGGTGTATAGGTTTCAGCATTAAGTAAAAACTCAGTAAGCGCAATGATAAACCCCGGCGTACAATAACCGCACTGTACTGCACCATTATCAACAAAGACTTGTTGCAATGGACTTAACTGAGATTGATTTAAACCTTCTATCGTCACAACATGCTTACCTTGCAATTCTCCTAGTGCTAATAAACAAGAAGTAATCGCTTTATAATGAAGTTGTCCTTGTTGCAATTCACCTAATAAGACTAAACACGCACCACATTCACCTTGATGGCAACTTTCTTTTGTTCCTGTTAAATAAAGCTGTTGACGTAAATAATCCAACAAAGAGAGACTGGCAGGTAAATCACTTTCAACGAATGAATTATTTAAAATAAATTTAACCACGGTATTCATCCTATTTTGCTGTTGTTATTTTTTTATATGACTATGAACTAAGCACAGATTGAAGAAAAGCAATGATGCTCCATGGTTTTATCCTAGTAAATTATCTCTTTTTACAGGCTTGAGTTAGTAAATCAACACTCATTCCTGGTAATAACTGTTTTAATTCTCTTTGAGTGACTCTCTTGGCATCTAAACCTGCTTTAGTAAAAGATTGGGATGCTGAAGCCAGAATACGATTGATTTTCAAATCTAGCAGTTCAAGTGTTATGTCTGCATTCACCGTTTTCATATTGGTTTTTAATAATTTGACTGGTGACTCTGTCACGTTAACTGTTGCATTTAGAAAGTATTGCAAATTATGTTTCAGTGCGAGTGTTTTAAGATGATGCTTTTTTTTTCTGTTCTGTTTTAAATCGCGTAACATGAGGTCAGCATCAATAAAGTTTATTCCGTAAGGATCGAAAGATTGTAAGATTGCTGCTTGTATCTCAGGCATATTACGTTTTATTTTCTTTTCACCATCGTGATGAAAGGTTATTTTGCTGCTGAGTAAAGCTCGTTTTCCAATGCTACAACTGGTATTGGTATTTTGTGATTTTTGATTGTTAGCGATTTTGGGGGCTAATGCTTGTTCAGTTTTTTCTTTTTGAAGCGTGATATAAAGCTGTTCCCACTGGCCATCTTTTAATTTTATTCGTTGTCGCTGAGTTGTGTAGCCTTTGGCTTGTATGATTACGTCTACTTCATCAGCCGTAAGGTTTGAAATATTTAGAGCGCCTTGTTTGTTCGTCAGTCCTCTATTGATATTATTGACTATCACGCTGGCATTTGGCATGTTGGCAATGACTTGAAGGTATTTAAATGGCAGCGGGGGAGCGGGGGGAGGCGTGGGTTGTTGAATCGCGAGTGTCTTGCTCTCTTGTTGAGTCGCTAAAAACACAAATTCACCCATTAAGGATGAAGATTCCCACGGAATTTGTTGGCCATCCGTTACATTTTTCACCCCATTTCTGACACGTTTAAAGGTTTGTTCAATGCTCAGGCCGGGTTGCTGTAAAGCGTCTAATAGTTGTTCGGTAAAAACACCATTACGGCCAGCCCCATCGGCTGCGACAGAGCCTGGTGCGGTCGCATAGGCTATAAAAGAACCAACGGGTCCGTCCATTCGAGCCAGTCCTCTGTCTAGACTACGGAAGCTACGGGCGAATGGATTGTTTCTACAGGCATCGAGTATCACTATATTCACAGCATTACCCGCACTTTCCATTTTTCTTAGGATTGCACTGGTATCGATACTTTCATCTTGTACCTCATCAGCCGACTGAACATCAACCGCTATTGGAATAAGGTAATTTCGCCCTTTGATTTGAATGCCATGACCAGCAAAATAAAATAGACCTGTATCGGCTTGTCGAAGTTTGTCACCAAAGCTTCGAATGGCTTCACGCATTTGTTTACGATTTATATTGGTGTGATGCTCAACCTCAAAGCCTGTTTTCTTGAGAGCCTCGGAGATATCTAGCGCATCATTAACGGGATTAGTTAAAGGTGCGTCGCGATAATCAGCATTACCAATCACCAATGCAATTCTTTTTTCAGCAAGGGTTTGCTGAGGAGAAAATATTAAAACAAATAGGAAAAAAAAGAGTGTAAGTTGTAATTGACTTGGTTTCATTTTTTTATCGCTTGTTGGGGAGGGCTTAGTTAACAGTTGGATTGACTGGATAAATTATTTAAGTTTATTAAACCATGCTAATGCTTTGCTGGAAACCGATAAAAGCAGGAACCGTGTTATACATATCAATCTTTCTATTTATGAACTTAGGTACTCGAAGTCTAGGTAGAGGATAGATAGCTAAATCACGATAAGCTCCAAGCGACGAGTGTCTATTGTTGCTTCTGCTCGGGCGTTAATATTTTTTGTTAAAAAATAATTTTCATATGATTACCTGGTTATATACCCATTACACTTCAAGATGCTTGATTTCTATGTCTCGTCATTCCTGCATGCTCTTAGCAGGAATCCACTCATACCACTAGATTCCCGATAAAAGACTTCGGGAATGACGGCTTGGGTAATTCCTGCAACTTCAAGTCGTTTGGGTATATATCACTTTCCACCACTGTGTAGAGCTTTAATTTGAATGAGGAATAGGTAGGGTGGTCCGTCCTACATTAATAGCTGCCCAAGAACTCATTCCAGTACTGATCCTTACTACCCAACAATATTGTCTCTATAAATTGCCTGAAACTTGTGGGAAATCGTCGGGTATGATTATGAAGAAAAATTGCAAAGATAGAGGGGGAGGGTGTCAATTACGAAGAATAACAGCACCAAAAAGAATAGAGAAAAAATCTAACATAATGAGGTCTACTGACTGTCACTGTTTTTAAAGATCTATTAGGATAGATATTCATGGCTCGTTTCATTTGATTGGATTTGTTAAACTATGTTTCATTTTGATATTGGTTTGAGAGAGTGTAATGAGTGATCCTCGTGTTGGATTTATAAGTCTGGGTTGTCCTAAAGCCTTGGTTGATAGTGAGCAAATTATTACCAAGTTACGTACAGAGGGCTATCAAGTGTCTCCCACTTATCAAGAGGCTGATATTGTTGTGGTTAATACCTGTGGTTTTATCGATGCCGCGGTTGAAGAGTCACTGGACAGTATTGGTGAAGCATTAGCTGAAAATGGAAAAGTCATTGTAACGGGGTGTTTAGGTGCCAGAGAAGCTGAAATTCGGGCGCGTCATCCACAAGTTTTAAGTGTTACGGGGGCGCATGCTGCTGATGAGGTTGTGTCTGCCATACATGAGCATTTACCTGCGCCGCATAATCCTTTTTTAGATCTTGTTCCGCCGCAAGGGATAAAATTAACGCCAGATCATTATGCTTATCTGAAAATATCGGAAGGCTGTAATCATCGATGCACTTTTTGTATTATTCCTTCCATGCGTGGTGATTTGGTTAGTCGACCAATTGATGATGTATTGCTAGAAGCAGAAAATTTGGCAAACGCTGGAGTGAAAGAATTATTGGTTGTTTCTCAGGATACTAGTGCTTATGGACTGGATTTAAAATATCAGTCTAGGAATTGGAAAGGCCGCTCAATTAATACCCGGTTTTATGATTTAGCCGAAGCATTGGGTGACTTGGATATTTGGGTTCGCATGCATTATGTTTACCCATATCCCCACGTTGATCATGTGATTCCTCTAATGGCTGAAGGAAAGGTATTACCTTATCTGGATATTCCTTTTCAACATGCCAATAGTCGAATTCTTAAACTGATGAAAAGGCCTGCGGCGGTAGAAAATAATTTAGAGCGTATTCGTGCCTGGCGCAGTGTTTGTCCAGATATTACCTTACGAAGCACTTTTATTGTGGGTTTTCCAGGGGAGACTGAGCAAGAGTTTGAGGAACTATTAGGCTTTTTATCTGAAGCGCAGATGGATAGAGTGGGGTGCTTTACTTACTCCCCAGTAAAAGGTGCTGCGGCTAATGAATTGCCAGATTCTGTACCAGAAGAGGTTAAACAAGAACGGTTACAGCGCTTTATGGCGCATCAAGCGACTATCAGTGCTGATCGCTTGCAACGTAGAGTGGGTAAAGTAGAGACTGTTTTGGTTGATGAGGTGGTTGAGGAAGGTGCTGTTGCACGTAGTAAAGCAGATGCCCCTGAGATTGATGGTCAGGTTTTTATTGATGGCGCGACCCACTTAAAAGTAGGGCAGTTTGTTGATGTGAAGTTGGAAGAGGCTGATGACCATGATTTATGGGGGCATTTAGTTTGAGTTTTTCTAGGGTGGCGTAGTTATTGCTTTGCATTTTTAGTTCTAGGCCGTTGTGGATTGCTTTTTACTGAGCAATAAACGGAAACTATATTAAAAACTAGGATGTAAAATGACTCAATTTAAAAAATTAGCGATTGCAAGTGCTATTGCCGCTTCATTTATTGTGGCAACAAATGCACAAGCCCATGTGTCTTATCACATCCCCCCTTTAGGAACAGCTCCCTCTACGACTACGGCAAATGGGACAGTGGATGATGGTAGCTGGACAGGCGGATCGCCCACAGCAAAGGGATACGTAGCAAGACTGCCTATTCACTGGCTGGCCAATGTGCATGCTAATGATGTTAACTATGAGGTCTCAGCAGCGGATGCAATCAATAATAAAGGTGCCGCCTCTGCTTTTGAACTTTCATCCTATAATAATAAATGGAAAAAAAGTGATTCAACGTCTATTTCAGGGGGTGCAAGCTGGGGGCATGCTTTAGATTTTGGTTTAATTAATATGGAGGTTGCTGGTAATTTAACCCTTGAAGTGCAAGCTGATTCTCTCTCTTCAAATTTCACACCTGGTTTTACTATTTGGAATGGCTGGGGTGATGTAAATTCAGGTGATAAACACTCTGCTTGGAATTTCCTTTCACCTGAAATAGTAGATTTTTATGTTGATTTTCTTGGGGCAACCCCTTCTGGTTCAGATACAGCTCTACCCTTATACCTGCAAGGTGTTTCATATTTAGGTGAATCTGCCACAACTATTTCAGGAGGATCGACATCTCTCACTTTAAATAACTTAGCGGCAGGTAAGTATATTGTTTTTATTGGGGGTAATGGCACTGAGAACACTGATCAGACCTATATGGCTAATATTTCTGTTTCTGCGGTTCCTATTCCTGCTGCAGTTTGGCTGATGGGTTCAGCCATGTTGGGTTTGATGGGAATGAGGCGAAAACAGGCGGTAGAATAACTTAGAAATTGATGGTTTTATATAACTGTTGAGGTATGTGATATGCCATGTATTTAGGGTATATCACATATTGTTTTTATCAGTATTGAGAGTCAGGTTGTTTTTAATAATAGCTTGCCTATTGTAGAGCGGACTTCAGTCCGCTATAAAGGTCGTTATGTTAAATGATTGCGGACTGAAGTCCGCTCTACAGCATTTGATAATTGATATTTATACCCAAACGACTTGAAGTTGCAGGAATTACCCAAGCCGTCATTCCCGAAGTCTTTTATCGGGAATCTAGTGGTATGACTGGATTCCTGCTAAGAGCATGCAGGAATGACGAGACATAGAAATCAAGCATCTTGAAGTGTAATGGGTATAAGGTGTAAGCAAGGTGTTATTTTCAGGCCTATAAGAGTGGCGGAGAAATATGATAGTTATGGCATGTTTGACACTGCGTTTCAGTCATTGAATTCTGATGGCAAGATAAACAGGCTTTATTGTCAGTGATAAAGTTGCTTTCAAATGTCAGAGGGTCATGGTCTTCATAACTATCTAAATACCCATCCTTGCTATTTTCTTGATGGCAATCATTACAAATGCTTTCATCCTGATATTTTATATGCGCATCATGTCTAAATTTGATAAATTCTTTTTGAGTGGAGGATTTATCACTAGCAGGCCAGTTGACCTTAAAGTTTTTAGCATCAACTGATTCAACACTATGGCACTTGCTACATTGAACTGAGGCATCCTCTGAAATAAGCTCATTAAATAGTTCTAAACGAGTTTTTTCAGTGAGTGCTGAGCTTAGTTCTCGGCTACTAAGGTTTAATAAGGTTTTAATAAGCGGATTATTATGTTTTGTAGGTCTATATTCAATACTTAATTCTTCAAGGATCCATTCCCCTGTGTCAGATTCTGAATTGTGATTATTGTTAGCACAATAATGAGACGATTCTGCTTTGTATTCTTCGTCTAGCTTAGGAAACCAGCGTGTTTTAGCTTCACAAAGCAATTGAATCGGCATTAAACTCACGAGTTGATCTAATTCAGTTTCATTGATGCTGCATGATGATTGGCCTTGATCATTAAACTGACAATTAAAGGCTTTGATGAGTCGTTGCTTAAGTGCAATCGGTCCTTTATTGTCTATTTCAAAGTATAAGTTTTTAATTGATTTAATCAGTTTTAAGGTATTCGTTTTGTTTAGTTCTGATAAATCAAAATAGTCTTCAAGATCTGTGACTGCTTCTGTAAATAAAGGGTCACTTGCAAGTAATAGGATCATGAAGTGAGTTAATGTACCACGTGCATCTTCAGGCCATTGTGCATTTAATTCGCTTGCCTCAAAAGCAAGTTCTGGAATGTCAAAAACAATAAAACTTTCGGATTCTTCAAATATTTCATTATGGCAGGCTTTACAATCATTATCGTAAGACTGTTGCCCCATGTTTATCCCAGAGTCATCACTTTTATGGCATGACAGACAAGATTCTGGTGCGGTTTCTAGTAACTGGTCCCCCGCTCTATTGTAGTAATATTTTTTTGAGTGGGTGAAATGATCAAATATTATTTTGGTGTTTTGTTTGAAGGGGTATTGGGTAAACTCAGGGTGTTTATTCTGAGTCATTGATTTTTCAATATCATGACAATAGGCACAGTTTTGTTTTGCAACATTCGTCAGGTCGGTATTCTCGCCATGATGCTCAAGATGACAATTTAAACAGGCTAATTGTTTTTTATCCGACTTTTCTGGCTTAACTTTATTGGGGGTGAGTTGCTTTAGCTCATCTGCTTTAAGTCCGTGTGCATCATGTGCATGCTCGCCAAATTGATGGCAGTCCAGACATTTGTTGCTATTATGAATTAAAAAATTTCCAGATAGAGCCTGTTTTATCCATTCAAATGAAGAGGTATCAAATACCGCGTGACAGGTACTACATTCCTGTATTTTTGCATGTTTGAATGATAAATCACCCGGACTAAAAAATTCAGCTCTTAAATGACTACTTAAAAAAAATATCAGTACAGCAAAGGTTGTAAAAACAGTCCATTTAACAAGGAGCTTCCTTTTCCCTCTTATGCTCCGAATAGGTTGGCATGAGACCACTTGTTTACAACAATCCCCATTTGCTAAGGGGCCTTCGGTACAACGCCCCCCCTGGCTATTATTGCGCGTACAAATCCAGCGGGCATCTTTCTTATAGGGGGTGCATTCATATTGGGTACGGCATTGCCCCTGAGCATCCGGGCCTGCATCGCACTGGTAGCCCTGGGCTTGTTTTCCACAGCTCCAGCTTTGGTTAGGGCGAGAATAAGAAGAATACTTGTGAATAAATTTCTGTAATTGGATTTTCATTGTAGGTGACCCAAAAAAGCATAAATTAGCATTAAGTGAACAGTCATCGCCAAGAGCAATGCATATGTCAAAGGGACATGGATAAACAGCCAGGTTTTTAATAAGCTTTGTAATGTGTAATGGAAATCCAGATCATATTTTTTTCTTATTAATTCAAAGAGCTGTTTAGCATACTGGTTTTCTTGTTCATTCAGATAACGACAAAAAGTATTGTGTTTGATTTCTAAGGTATGTAAATACCCCATTGAGCCATATAAATGAAACAAGGGCATGTAGGGTTTTTGAAAAAAGCCCGAAAGATGGTTTTGATAATAGTCTGCGAGTGCTGTTGAATTTGTTTGTAATGTGCATTCAAGGACTAAGTCCTGTGCTTGTACCTTCAATTTATAAGAAAACGCGGGAATGCGTTCATAAATCACTTCTTCGCCTCGTCGGGTCAGGTGAAGGGGGATTATGCGAGAGAAAATCATACCTATAATGCCGCTTAAAGCCGTGCTGGCAAACAAAATAGCCAATAGTGTTTCAAAAGTACCCGTGGGAAGTTGAAATGAGGTGTGTTTTAAAAAAACCAGAGAGGATAGCAAACCCGCATAAGCATGAAATTGTAACCAGCTTGAAGCTTTACCTATAGGCAGTAAATTGATTTTTTTTCGAACACTGTACAAAAAAAGTAGCAGAATTAAGGTTAATAATATCCAGCCTGACCAAATTTGGATGCGGTATAAAGGGGTGCCGAAGTACATGGCAAAAGTATTTAATGCAAGGCTGACAAATATTAAAATTAGACTGTTTTTTAAGCGTCTGCGATTAAAACTCATCATCGATTCATCCAGTTGATCATTTGTGGTAAATCTTGAATATCAACGCGTTTTAATGCATCGTGAGGGCAGGCTCTTTCGCATGCGGGACCACCTAATTGATCAATGCATAAATTACATTTAGTTGCTTTTAGAACGGCTTGCCTGGTTTCGTTATCATGTATGGGCAAGCCTTTCGAATCACGTGCCTGTACCATGCGTATATTTTCATAAGGGCAAGCGTTAGCACAGCTTGAACAGCCTATACACATACTATCACTAATAATAATTTGACCTTCAAGCGGGTTTCGCTGAATGGCACCTGTAGGACAGTCAATCATGCATACGGGATCGCTACAGTGCATACAGGCATTGGCAACCATAAAGTGATCATAACGATAGCCGTGTCGATTGAATCTCGGGTTGTTATTATGTCCTGAGGCACAGGCAGTTACACAATCATCACAACGCGTACAGCGGTCGGTGTCAATGAGCATGGTCGAACTTCCATTGATAAAATGATAATCGCTCATAAAATCAAGCACGGCATCATTTAGGCTGAGTTCTTTTACGGGTGAGTCTTTGGCTTGCTTGGCAAATTGTTGTAGTAAATCAGAATTAAGATGCTTATTAATTTCAGCTTCTTTCATTCCTGGGAGTACCATTCGTTCAACGATATAACTGGGCACTTGTAATATATCAGCATACCCCAATGCATGTAAGCTGGTTTGTAAATGAAGGTTGCTGTTGTTTTTCCAGTTATAAGCAATAGTTTCTAAACCAAAGCAATCACCTCGTCCCAAGTATTTTATGACTTGATAGCCATTGTTATAGTTGTAGCTGACACGAGCAAAACCTGAACGGACTAAATACAGACTCTGTAGCTTATCGCCTTCAGCAATAATTAATGTTTCACTCTTTTGTAAACTTAAGGTGTTGTTTTCTAAGTTTTCTTTATAATCCGCTTGCCATTCGAATGAACCATACCTCTTAAATGATGTATCTTCGGCAATTAATTGAATGGCACTCCTTGAAAGTGAAGAAAATAATGGCAGCGTATATAAATGGGCCAATAGACTATTCTTTTTATATAAACTATCTATTGATTTTCGAAACGCTTCATTTAGCTGTCTTAAGTCTCGTAAACCCTGCCAGCGAATTTCAAGTAATTCACAATAGGTTTTTGCAATAACGGTTGAGGTTCTGGGGGTTCGTCCAAGGGCTGCAATAACGCCAAAAATCTCGCCAGAGCTTAATTCATTGTATTCATTTTTTTTTAATACACTGGCATGGTTATCAAGGTGGACTCGTTGAGCATTGAAAGAAACTAACGCTTGGTTTTTTTCAATAATGTTTCTTTGTTCAGGGTAAAGGGGAGGGTTCCACAGTTTTTTAAGTGATTCAAAGAGACTCATTTTTTTGACTGGGAGCTGCTCTGGCTGCTGATTAATTAAGCCAGGCGGCAGGATGGCTGCAACTTTTCCTGAAGCAATAAAAAAGGCTGAATTTCCATAATAACCTTCTCTAATAATGATATCACCCTTTTTGAACTTTACGATTCGAGTATGTTTGCAAATAATTTCAATTAGTGGGTTGTTATCAGGCAATTTCGGATCTTCAAGTCGATCTGATAGGTCAAAATCAAGGGTATTTTCTAAATCTTCAGTGTTGATTTTAAATATATCTGCTGAAGAGCTGTAATCAGGAAGCTCATCTTTGATCATGCTGTCAAATAACTGGAACATCAGGATGTGTCTGATAAGTTCTGAGCTCATTTGAGGGTCCCAATACTCATCTTTAGTGATCATCGATATGTCTTCTCTATTGGATATTCTATGAGGAGACCCCCCATTCACTTATATCGTGTTAAAACGTAATACTTCATGTGGGGAAACGCATCTTTCACAGTCTCTTTTGTATCAGATGCATTTCCAAATGTTAGATTATCTATTTTGTCATTATTTAAGGTTGGTAAACTTTACCTTTATAGTCATCGGGGTTAGGTAATATGGAATCCAAAGGCTGTAATTTAGCACCGTCAGTCATAATTGAAAAAATTCTATTTAATTCACCTACTTTATTAGCAATAGTTTCATAGCTAGGGTTATTAATAGAGATTTTTAGTGTATCAACGAGTTCGATGATACTGGTCACTTCGGTGCTATCAATCAGTGAAGAAATATTTTTTAAGTCGTTAAGGGCATTACGTTCACGTTCGGCCATATGCTGAAAGTATCCACTGTCTACGGTTGCCTTTGCTAATCCATGCAAAGCATATTCAAGGTCTAAGGCTTTTCCTATCACATACATAGTTCGCAATTGAGCTTGTGGTAATGCATTGTTTGAATTTTCAGTATGCCATAAGTTATGTCTATTTTCACCTTGTCCCCATTGAATCAGCTCAAAATCACTGCCTGCTGGGTGTCTGCCTATATTAACTAGCTTTTCTTCGGGTACGGTATGGCAACGATAACAGTTTTTTGCTAATTCATAAGTATTAGACAACTGAATCATTCCTTTTGATTCAGATTGAAAATGGCGTTGTATTTTATGCTCAGGGGTTTCTTCATTTGCTCTCACCCCACGCCCACCAAAATCACTATGTATATCTATCCAGTCTTTACTTGCTCCGTGACACGATTCACATGAAATACCTGCCACTGTTCTTGTACGAGAGCCGGGTTGAATTGCGGTAAAGTGGCAATTAACGCATAAACTATTCGATTTAATTTGTTTAAAGCGCATTTTCTTAGCGCGTTTTTTTGCAATTCTTTTTCGGGGTATTTCTTTATAGGTTTTGTAATGCTTGGAGTGTTTCCATACACGTGCAGATTCTTTGTGACAACGGGTGCAGGCTTTAGGGCCTAAAGTCTTTTTCACTTCTGCAGAGGCTTCTTTAGCAATCGCGGGATTAATTGAAAGAGCCAAGGTCATTAAGAGTAGGACCAGTACGAGTCGAATGTTTTGAAACTGTTTCCAGATCATGCTGTTGTTATGGTTTGAGAGTGATTTAAGCATATAATTCAAGGTCTTTTTTTGTTTTTGCGACGCAGGGCAGGCACATGCCTTGTTCAAGGTTTGATAAGTATTCCGGTTCTTCATCATAATAGACTTCCCCCGATTTAACTGTCGTTTGGCATAGGCCACACATTCCTCTTTTGCAACTATAATTGATATTTACACCACCTGATAGGGCAAGGTCAAGAATTGAATCGGCCTTGTCGTTCCAGGCAAAAGATTTTTTGCTGGTGGAAAATTGAATGGTTGCCGTTGTTTTACCCACGTTTAATGCTTCAGGTTTTTTCTGAACGACGGGTTGTGAGAAACGCTCGTCGTGTATGTCTTGAGTAGGGACTCCCCAGTCAATCAAATCGATTCGAAGGGTTTCAATCATACTGTTAGGGCCACACAAATAAAATTCAAAATTATTACTTGGTAATTGAGCCTTTAATAAGGCTGCATTAATGCGACCAGCATGATCATAATCCAAGCCCTTTATATCGGCAGATTTTGGTTTACTGTAACAAGTATGAATATGAATGTTTTCAAATTTTGTTGCAATCTGCTGTAAATGGCCTCGCATAAAATGGTTTTGTTTGTTTTTGACACTAAAGAAAAGCCAGACCTCTCGTTGTGCATCCGTATCACAAATAGCATTTAACATACTGAGTAATGGAGTTAAACCAATACCTCCAGCGATAAGAACGACGGGTTTATGACTTAATAAATTGATAAAAAATTTTCCGCTGGGTGCACGGACATCAATAATATCACCTTGTTTTAGGTGGTCATAAAAATAATTTGAAACGATGCCTTGAGGTGCGGTGGGTTGCTCAAGGGGGGGCAAAGATTTTTTAACGCTAATTTGATAAAAGTTCTTTTCTAGTGGGCTACTTGAAATTGAATAGCAACGCAACAAGGTTTTTTTGTGACTAGGGATGTTGATTCTAAAAAAAAGATGTTGCCCTGGATTGAATGTTGGAATGGGTTTCCCATCATGAGGCGTTAGGAAGAATGAACAAATCCCAGATTTTTGTTCAACTACCTTTTTATCAACGCTGAATTTACGAAACCCCAACCAAGAATTGTTATTTTGTTGTTGAATTAAGTTGGCTTCCAATGCTTTTTGTTCAATTCTTTTTTGTAAAAGCAGTCGTTCCATACTGAAAATTTCTTTTGCATTTATTTGCTGCTTAATCGATGCAAAAAAAAGAATCAATACTTGTAGTAATGCGACTAATAAAATGGCAGTGGCTACAATTTGAGTTAAAAGAACCTGGATAGTTTCGTCCATATCTAATCCTAAATACAATGCCTTAATTATTAAACAGCTTCATTTATAACATATTCTTCTTCCTAGAGTCATAGGTCTGGTGTTCTATTAACGGAATATAAAGTGAAGAGGAGGTACTCTGAAATGATTGTATAACTAGTTGGAGCTACTGTATCAGGGCTTTGTTATTGATAATAGTTACAGGTTCTCACTAGACTCGTTGGGATCATAATTAGAAAAATAGGGGGTATGACTTGCCGTGGATAAAGTGTTTATATAGAAAACATCATGATTCTATCATTTGATAAATAGTAGCTTATCGATGACTTGTTTATTGTTTGTCTGGTAAGAAGTTAGGAATCCAGTATATAATTGACAATTTTTTATTAAAATCTCTCGAAACCTCACCGGAAAATAAGCATGCTGGGTAAGCTGGTCAAATTAGTTGTTGGTACTCGTAACGACAGAAATGTTAAACAAAAACGCGCATTAGTCAAAAAGGTTAATGCCTTGGCTTCTGAATATGAAAAACTGTCTGATGATGCATTAAAAGCAAAAACACAGGAATTTCGTGATCGCCTAGAGCAAGGTTGCAAGCTGGATGATTTGATCCCTGAGGCCTTTTCTGCTGTCAGGGAAACATCCAAACGTGTATTTGGCATGAGTCATTATGATGTTCAGATGATTGGTGGCATGATTTTAAATGATGGCCGAATCGCTGAAATGAAAACAGGTGAAGGTAAAACGTTAATGGCGACATTAGCGGCTTACTTAAATGCATTGCCTGGAAAGGGTGTGCATGTTGTTACCGTGAATGACTATTTAGCAAGTCGTGATGCAGCCTGGATGGGAAAGCTATATAACTTTCTAGGCTTAACTGTTGGTGTCATTATTAATGATTTAGGCCATCAGGAACGTAAAGATGCTTATGCATCAGATATTACGTATGGAACGAATAATGAATTTGGTTTCGATTATTTACGCGATAACATGGCTTTTAGCATGGAGCAAAAAGTTCAGCGTGAATTAAATTTTGCTATCGTGGATGAAGTTGATTCTATTCTGATTGATGAAGCGAGAACACCGCTTATTATTTCAGGGCCAACAGAAGAAGGTACCGAGGTTTATCTTAAGACAGACCAAATTGTGCCATTTTTGACTGCACAGGAAATTGTAGAAGATAAAGAACAACAAGAGAAAATGCCAGGTGACTATCTGGTAGATGAAAAAAGTAAACAAATTCATTTGACCGAACAAGGCCATGAGCGTGTTGAGCAACTGATGGTTGAACTTGGCATGATGAATGAAGGTGCAACATTATATGATGCAGCTAATATTCGGTTAATGCATTATTTAAGTGCTTCATTACGAGCGCATGTTTTGTTTCAGAAGAATGTTGACTATGTCGTCAGGAATGATGAAGTCATTATTGTTGATGAAAACACTGGCAGAATGATGACGGGAAGACGTTGGTCGGATGGTCTGCATCAAGCGATTGAAGCAAAAGAACATGTGACAGTTAACAATGAAAACCAGACACTGGCTTCAATTACTTTTCAAAATTATTTCCGTTTGTATGAAAAGCTATCTGGTATGACGGGAACAGCGGATACCGAAGCATTCGAATTAAATAAAATTTATGGTTTGGAAGTTGTGGTTATTCCAACACATAGAGAAATGATTCGGGATGATAAAGGTGATTTAGTTTATTTGACTAAAATGGAAAAATATCAAGCAGTTGTTGAAGATATTAAAGAGTGTGCAACACGAAGCCAGCCTGTTTTAGTCGGTACAACGTCTATTGAAAATTCTGAAATTATTTCTCAGATTTTAACTCAGCAAAATATTGAGCATGAAGTCTTAAATGCAAAGCAGCATGAACGTGAAGCGCATATTGTTGAAAATGCGGGTATGCTAGGGGCAGTGACTATTGCAACTAATATGGCGGGTCGAGGGACTGATATTGTATTGGGCGGGAACGTGGAGGCTGAGTTAGTTGCTTTAGGTGAAGACGCAACTGATGCTGAAAAAGAACAAGTCCGAGGGTCCTGGTTAGATCGTCACCAAAAAGTATTAGAGAGTGGTGGTTTACATGTGATTGGCTCAGAAAGACATGAATCTCGTCGAATTGATAACCAGTTAAGAGGTCGTTCTGGACGACAAGGTGATCCTGGATCAACACGCTTTTATTTGTCACTTGAAGACGATTTGATGCGTATTTTTGCTTCAGAACGTGTGTCTCGTTTAATGAAATCTCTTGGCATGGAGGAAGGTGAAGCCATTGAGCATCCATGGGTAACACGAGCGATTGAGAATGCGCAAACTAAAGTGGAAGGGCGAAACTTCGATCAGCGTAAAGAAATCCTAGCTTATGATGATGTTGCCAATGATCAGCGTAAGGTTGTTTATGAGCATCGAAATGAATTAATGGCAGACGAAGATATTAGTGCCATGATTAGTGATATTCGTCATGATGTCTTAAATGATGTTGTCACTAAGTACATCCCTGCAAAAACAATGGAAGAACAGTGGGATGTAAAAGGTTTAGAAGAACACCTTGCTCAAGAATATCTTTTAGACTTACCTTTAAAAGAAAAACTAGATAGCGATAAGTCTTTTCAAGAAAGTAATTTACGTCAATTTATTATTGATGAATTAGAGAATTTAAGTAAAGAGAAGGAAGAAGCGTCTACAGCCGAAGTGATGCGACATTTTGAAAAATCAGTGATGTTGCAAGTGCTAGATAATAGCTGGAAAGAACATTTGGCAGCAATGGATTCTTTACGCCAAGGGATTCATTTTAGAGGCTATGCTCAAAAAGACCCTAAGCAAGAATATAAGCGAGAAGCTTTTGATATGTTTACTAGCTTGTTAGATCATATCAAATTTGAAGTAGTCGGTATTCTAGCTAAGGTTCAAGTTGCTCAAGAAGAAGATGCAGACGCTATTGATGAACAAAGACAAGCGCCTCAAGAAATGCATTATGAGCATGCTGAAGCAATGCCCTCGGTTAATGAACCAAAAGAACAGCAAGCAGCTCAGGCATTAGAAAATGACGAAAATGCAGAACAGCCTTTTGTTAGAGAGGGAGAAAAGGTGGGACGAAATTCTCCTTGTCCTTGTGGTTCTGGGAAAAAATATAAGCAATGCCATGGAAAACTAAATTAATTTTCATAGTTATTAATAAATCATAGGTTAAAGAGTCAGATACCACCAACTTCTTGGCAGTATTTTAAATTTAGTCGATAAAAGTAGGAGAGGCTAATAGAGCTCTCCTGCCGATAACAATAACTTAGGAATTGACTGGTTTTTTTATAAAACGGTGGTTTGTACGAGACATGTTAATTTTTTAGCTTCAAACTATGGCTGGTAAGGATTGAAGCAAGTGCTACCAATATTAAGTATTAGTTATAAATGGAATCAATCAATGCTTATCAATGAAATTTAAAAGTAATAAATAATAAACATTATGCCAAATAGAATCTTTGAGAAAAGTAAACCGAAAGCAAATATCACAAAAATCCCCGATTTAGGAATGGATAAAAAGGATTTTGTTGCTGACTTTAAAAGATATTATAGTCATCGCTTAGGTCGGGATGAATTATGTCGTTCTCCTCACTATGCATATGAAGCGCTTTCTTTGGCCGTGAGTGATCGATTAATCGAGCGTTGGAAAAAAACCTATAATACTTATAGGGAGCAAGATTGCAAAAAAGCATTCTACATTTCAATGGAATTTTTGATGGGGCGAACGCTGAGTAATGCTATGTTAAATCTAGGCATTTCTTCTGCTGTTGATAAAGCGCTGTATGATTTGGGTTTGGACTTAGAAGAGTTAATAGACAGTGAACCTGATGCAGGCTTAGGTAATGGTGGTTTAGGTCGTTTGGCTGCTTGTTTTATTGACAGTTGTGCAACTTTGCAATTGCCTGTAACAGGCTATGGTTTACGTTATGAATATGGCATGTTTGCTCAAGGTGTTGAAAATGGAGAGCAAATAGAAAAGCCAGATCATTGGTTGCGTAATGGCAATGTATGGGAAATTGAACGTCCAGAATATACGGTACGAATTAAATTTGGTGGGCATACAGAAAAGCATATTGATGAACAGGGAAATGAAAGAATTAGCTGGGTTAATACGAATGATGTCTTAGCTGTTCCTTATGATACGCCGATTCCAGGCTTCCAAAATGGTACTGTAAATACATTAAGGTTATGGAAATCTGAAGCAACTGAAGAATTTAACTTGCAAGAATTTAATGCCGGTCAGTATGCAGAATCAGTTGCAGAAAAAAATACGGCTGAAAATATAACCATGGTGTTGTATCCAAATGATGCAAATGAAAATGGTAAAGTATTAAGATTGCAACAACAGTATTTATTAGCTTCAGCTAGTTTACAAGATGTTGTGGCTAACTGGGTTGGACGACATGGGGCAGATTTTACTTATTTTGCTGAAAAAAACTGTTTTCAGTTAAATGATACTCACCCTAGCATTTCTGTTGCAGAGTTAATGCGATTATTGATGGATGAGCATGGTTTAGGCTGGACTGATGCGTGGGAAATTACGCGTAATACTATGGCTTATACTAACCATACTCTATTACCAGAAGCGCTAGAAAAATGGTCAGTAGGCTTAATGCAACATCTGCTACCACGCATTATGGAAATTATTTTTGAAATTAATGCACAATTTATGGCTGAAGTTTCTGAGCATTGGCCTGGCGACATTGATCGTTTAACCCGAATGTCTATTATTGAAGAAGGACATGATAAGCAAGTAAGAATGGCTTTTTTAGCGATTGTTGGTAGCTTTTCAGTTAATGGCGTTGCTGCATTACATTCAGAGTTATTAAAAGAGGGTCTATTTAACGATTTTTATCAGTTATGGCCTAATAAATTTAATAATAAAACAAATGGTGTAACACCGAGACGTTGGTTGGCCGCGTGTAATCCTGAATTAGCAGAGCTGATTACTAAGACAATTGGTAAGGGTTGGATAACTGATTTATCTCAGTTAGAAAAGCTTAAACCTCATGCTGAAAAACCAGCTTTTAGAAAAAAATGGTTTGAATTGCAGCAGTCTAGCAAACAACGATTAATCGATTATAAAACAGAAGAACTGGGTTATGATTTAGGCTTGAATGTTAATGCTTTATTTGATGTACAAGTTAAACGTATTCATGAATATAAACGTCAAATATTAAATGTTTTACATGTTATTCATTTATATAACCGCATTAAGAAGGGTGATACCAAAGATTGGGTGTCTCGTTGTGTATTGATTGGTGGTAAAGCAGCGCCAGGTTACGCGATGGCAAAGAAAACCATTAAGTTGATTAATAATGTCGCTAATGTTATTAACAATGACCCAGATGTTGGCGATAAACTGAAGCTGGTTTTCTTACCAAATTACAGAGTTTCTGCGATGGAAAAAATCTGTCCTGGGGCTGACTTATCTGAGCAAGTGTCAACCGCTGGTAAAGAAGCATCAGGAACAGGTAATATGAAGTTCATGATGAATGGCGCATTAACTATTGGTACTCTTGATGGTGCAAATGTCGAAATTAGAGAAGAAGTCGGTGATGAAAACTTTTTCTTGTTTGGGTTAACCGAATCTGAAGTGGAAGCATTAAAAGGTCATTATAATCCTAATGAAATAATTGAAGGAGATGAAGACTTAAAGGCAGTGATGAAACTGTTGGAATGTGGGCATTTTAGTCAGTTTGAACAAGGTATTTTTGATGATATTATTGGATCACTTAGAAGTCCAAATGACCCTTGGGTAACAATTGCTGATTTTCGTAGTTATATTGATGCTCAGGAACGAGTGAGTCAAGCCTATAGAGATAAAGAAAGCTGGACTAAAATGAGTATTCTTAACACAGCAGCCAGTGGAAAGTTTTCAACTGATAGAACAATTACTCAATATGCAGATGAAATCTGGGCTTTAAAAGCTGTAGATGCTTCAAAATAAAATATGCTGAATATTGTTTTATTTGAGCCAGAAATTCCGGCTAATACAGGCAATGTCATTAGATTGTGCGCCAATACAGGCGCACAATTACATTTAATTCACCCTTTGGGATTTGAATTAGATGATAAGAAACTTCGTCGGGCTGGGTTGGATTATCATGAGTGGGTTAATGTGCATCAGTATGCCTCATTAGCTGACTATATTGAAAAGGCTAAGCCAAGTCGATTGTTCGCTTTAACGACTAAAGGCTCCAAAAATTATGCGGATGTCTCTTTTCAGGAGGGGGATGCTTTAATGTTTGGCCCTGAAACTAGAGGGCTTCCGAATAGTTTTTTATCGCAACACGATGAAGCGTTAAAATTGTATTTACCGATGAAGCCGGAAAGTAGAAGTTTAAACCTTTCAAATACGGTATCTATTGTGTTATTTGAAGCCTGGAAACAAATAGGTTTTTCTGGTGGCAAGTTGAAATAATATATGGCTATTAACTAAGCACAGGTTAAAAAATGTAGGGCGGACTTCAGTCCGCAATGACTGTCATAAACTGCTTATATGGCGGACTGAAGTCCGCCCTACAAATTCTTGATTTTTAATCAAGCGATGGTTCGTATCTATCCATGAAATAATAAAAGGCTCGGTCTATGAGGCTTTTAGGCATGCCGTTTTATACTGAAAGTATTGGTCTGCTCAAGATGAACACCCGATATCAAAGCCTCTAGCACTCATTTTCTACTTTAACAGTGTACTGATTTCATCTGCTGAAACAGGTTTACTAAAGTAATAACCTTGAACCTGGTTACACTCATGTTGCTGTAAAAATGTGAGCTGTTCTTTTGTTTCTACACCTTCTGCAATGACAGTGAGGTTTAAGCTCTGCCCCATCGCAATAATCGCTTTAATCAAGGCATCATCGCCTGATCTTAAACTAAGGTTTCTTATAAATGACTGGTCTATCTTTAAAATATCGATAGGGAACTTACGTAGGTAACTCAGAGAGGAATAACCTGTACCAAAGTCATCAACAGAGAGTAAAACACCTAGTTCTTTTAATTCAGAAAGAGTATCTAGGATAAGTCTGGAGTCTTCTAGCATTAAGCTTTCAGTTATTTCTAAATGGATATAATTCTCAGGAATTTGATGTTGGAAAATAAGCGATTTTATTAAGCTAACATTATCATATTTTCTGTCAAACTGACGGGTAGACATGTTAATCGCGAGATGTAAATTAGTATACCCCTGAGATCGCCAACGTGTCAGTTGCTGAAATGCCTGTTTAAGAATCCATTCACCCACCTTTAAAATCAGATCACTTTCTTCAGCAATTGAAATGATTTTATCAGGTGGAACTTGGCCATGTTTAGAGTGTTTCCAACGGAGTAAAGCTTCAACTGTACAAATTTTTCCTGTTTGGAGGTTGGTGATGGGTTGATAATGTAAATACAGTTCATTATTTTTTAGTGCTGAATATAAGTCTTTTTCTAATTCCATGCGATGGTTTGCATGTTTTGTCATATCCGGAGAGAAAAACTCGTAAGCATTTTTACCTTTGTCTTTAACTTCATACATGGCCATGTCGGCATTTTTAAGCATGGAGGATAATTCAGTGGTATCGTCTGGGAAGCTAGTTATTCCGATGCTACAGCCAATACGGATTATTTGACCGTGGATTTCAAAGGGGCGAGCCAGTTCGGAGATGATCTTGTCAGCAACAATGGCCGCATCCTGTTTTTTTTGTAATTCGGTCAGTGTCACGGTAAATTCATCGCCACCTAATCTGGCGATGGTATCTACACCACGTAAACAGGTTGATAGGCGTTGTCCAACTTGTTCTAGTAACAAGTCACCTATATGATGCCCAAGGGAATCATTAACATGTTTGAAACGATCAAGATCAATGAGTAATAAAGAAAAAGAACTTTTATTACGCTTTGCCAATTTGTATGCATAGGCAAGACGTTCATTAAATAAATTTCTATTAGGCAGCAAAGTCAGTTGGTCATAATTTGCCAAGTAGTGAAGTTTTTCATAAACCTTTTGTTTTTCAACAATCTCTCGGGTCAGTTCAACGGTACGTTGTGAGACAAGTTGCTCTAATTCAACGGTATGTTGTTGTAGTTTTTTTGTGGCTTTTGCAAGTGCAAGGTGAGTTGCGACACGTGCTTTAACAATGGAAGGACTAATAGGTTTGGTAATATAATCAACAGCACCTGAATTAAATCCTTTTATTTCATCTTCAGTCTCATTTTTAACGGTTAGAAAGATAATTGGGTGTTCACAATAGTGTTCATCTTTTTTTATTGTTTTACAAACCTCATAACCACTAATATCTGGCATAACAATATCAAGTAGAATTAAATCAATGGCTTGTTTGTTAAGCGCTTCAAGAGCTTCCTCACCATTGTGTGCAATGATTGTAAAATAGTCCTCTTCAAGAATATTTTGCAATAAACTGCAAAAAAACCGTTCATCATCTACGATTAAAATAGTGTCTTTAGACATAGGGATTCTTGAATGGGAAAGTAGAGCAATTAGAGTTTATGACGACAGGATAGTACGGGGCATAATACAAAAATAATGCTTTTCTCATTGTTTTTGTATTAATTTATTCCGTATGAATTCCTGTCTTCGTGGAATTGGAAAACTATTTTAATCATAAAGCTTCTGAAAATTTCAGAATATATAATTATACTAATCTCTAGATTTTAAGCTTAGTAGACTTGAAAAGTAAAGCGGTATTTTTATTGTGGAATATTATTCGTGGTAATTAAATAGTTTACTATGCCACCGTTAAGTGTGGATTTTGTTAGCTCTTAAGCCCTCTCCTGCTGGAGAGGGTTTGGGTGAGGAGAAAGTAAATAGCATGTAATTCAAAATTTCTTTTTTATCTCTTGATTTATAAGCGAATATTAAAGAAGAGAATTGTTTTATTTCTCCTCACCCCTCCCTCTCCAGCCATAGGTATCTACACAAGTATTTTCTTTTTTGCTATGCAGAATAGAGCAAAAAGATAATCATCTTAAACTGAGGAGTTTGTAGTTACAACCCTTGCTCTTTAAGCCCTCGCCCCAGGCGGGGAGAGGGTTTGGGTGAGGGGAATAAAAACGCTGAAAATCAGGGAAACGGAGCGATAGCGAAGTGATGATTTTTAGTCCGCAGTAGGCCACAGGGAAATTTTCCGATTCGACGTGTGCGATAGCACGCGAGAGAAGCAAAAATTTTTTCCCGAAAAGCCGTCAAGTCAGTGAGGTAGGTTTTAACGGAGCGGCTTTTGTGCGGAGTTGAAACCGGACGCAGGACGTACTGGGGCACTTAATTAATTCGCCCGAGTGGAGTGAATCTTTGGACATGGATGTCCCCAAGGTGATATGTAGTGAGGATGGCGCGCTAGTAAATATCTCTATTCCTTATTCTTTTATCTTTAAAAGAAAAGAAAAAAATTGAAGAAGAGAATTATTTGACTCCCCTCACCCAACCCCCCGCCTGGGGCGAGGGCTTAAGAACACGATTTCCTGGTTACTGGTGTTTTCATAATACTTGTGTAGATACCTATGCTCTCCAGCAGGAGAGGGCTTTTAAGAGCGACTTCAACTTTTCAACACTTAACGATGACGTAGCCAAATAGTATGCTTGTTAATAAACCTTAGCAAAGGAAAGAAAAAGTGCTTCATTATTTTTATATGGTAAGAAAAAGGTAGAAAAATTCTTTTTAATCATTATTTTGTACAAATGATATTTGAAGTTGAGAGAAAAAATCTTTTAGAATAATTAAGGCTTGTTCAAACTCATAATCTTCAATGGCTTGTTGTAAGGCTGTGCCTTTTTCTTTCGAAAGGGTAAATAAATCATCCTGTATGCTGAAAAATACCTCAATTGCATCACTATCACCTTCGCTAATCAAGTCATATAAGTGTTGTAGTTGCTTATTTAGGTATTCAATAGAGAGTTTATTATGGGGTGTTTGAATCGATTCATGCTGAGCCGTGAACTGATTTAGCTCATGCATTAAATCGGTAAAGAGTTGGTCAAATAACTTTAGATCAGCGGAATAATTATTCCCAGAGTTAATTGTAAGTTCCAGTTGGCTGGACTGCTGTTGTAGCTTACGTGCGCCAATATTCCCAGAAACACCTTTGATGGTATGGATAATACGTTTAGCCGTTTCAAGTTGGTTTTGATTAAAAGCTAGGTGTAGTTTTTGAATGTCGTCATGATGATCCAGGTAAAAGTCTTTTAGTAATTTACTAAATAATTTTCTGTTTCCCCCAATTCGATTTAATCCCCATTCAACATCTAGACTCTCTGAATAATCGGGTAATAGTGTTATCTCAGCAGGTATTATTTTTCTAGTTTGCAGATTGGCATTAACGGTAGAATTTTCTAACCATTGATTTAATACTTTATATAATTCAGATGGGTCAATAGGTTTGGTAATATGTTCATCCATCCCAGCGGCAAGTGATTTAGCTTTATCTCCTGTCATGGCATGAGCAGTCATGGCAATAATAGGGAGTTTTTTAAATAAGGGATTAGACCTGATTTTTTTGCTTGCTTCTATGCCATCCATGATGGGCATTTGAATATCCATTAATATGAGCTCAACGGGGGAGTCTGTGTTGGCTTGTTTAAGCGTTTTATTGACTGCCTCTAAGCCATTATCTGCAATTTCTACCGTTAAACCATACGATTTTAGTATTTCTTCAGCAATTTGCTGGTTGATTTTATTATCTTCAACTAATAGAACGAAACCCGATAAAGGTTGTTTTGTTTGAGGGCGGAAAGTGGGGGTCGATAGGGAGGGGCTTAGCACTCTTATAATCGTGTCAAACAAGGTAGAAGGGGTGGCAGGTTTGACTATAAAACCATCTAAATTTATTTTTTCAGCTTCACTTGTAACATCGTCCTGAGCATAGGCCGTTACCATAATAATGGAGGGGATTTTGTTTAGTTCAAGGTCATTTTTAATATACTTGATCGCATCTAGACCATTGGTTTCAGGCATCGACCAATCCATTAAAATCAGGTCAAATGATTTTTCTTCGTTATGCAGTATTGAGTAGGCTTCTTTTGCACTAGCAACCGTTGTTACTTTAAAAGACAAAGAGGCAAGCTGGTCTCTGAGTACATTGCGGGCGGTAATATTATCATCCACGACAAGGACGCGAATACCCCTTAGGTCGGGTAGGGGGTGCTGCCTTTTTTGCTGAAGGGAGATTCCACATTCTATAAAAAAGAAAAAAGTACTCCCTTGCCCCTTTTTACTCTTGACATCAATGGAGCCATTCATTAATTCAACTAGCTGTTTACTAATTGTCAGGCCCAGTCCCGTTCCACCATGGGTACGCGTTGTTGAGGTATCTGTTTGAAAAAAGGAATCAAATAATTGGGATTGCTTATTATCTTCAATACCACAGCCTGTATCAGTCACTGAAAATTTTAATACCGTTTGATTATGTGATGTTTCGACAGGATGGACTGATATTGTTATTTCTCCCTGATCTGTAAATTTAATCGCATTACTACATAAATTGATTAAAATTTGCGACAGTCGAGTCGGATCTCCAATCAGGGTTGCTGGTATTTTTGGGCTGATATCAAAAATTAATTCAATATTTTTTTCTTCACTGGCTAAGCGAAATAAATCCCCGAGTGTTTCAAAAATATCATCCAGTTGGAAATTAACAGATTCTAAATGTAATTTACCCGCTTCAATTTTAGAAAAATCCAGAATATCATTAATGATGGTTAATAGTGACTGACTGGCATTTTGGATTTTTCTGATGTAATCACGCTGTTGTTGAGTTAGTTCAGTCTGTAAGGCTAAGTAACCTAGACCAACAATGGCGTTCATCGGGGTTCGAATCTCATGACTCATATTAGATAGAAAATCACTTTTAAATTGATTCGCGTGTTCAGCGGCCTGTTTAGCTTTGGCTAATTCTATTTCGGCCTGCTTATTTTCTGTAATATCAAAAATAGCCCCTTGTAAGTAAAGCGGATGTTCATTGTTATCATAAATAACAGTGCCTTTTTCATGCATCCAGCGGATGGAATTATCTTTATGAATAAGGCGATATTCGATAGTGTAAGGCTGGTGAGACTTTAGGGATTTATGCAGTGCTTGTTGTATTAGCTTGATATCATCGGGATGGGTGATTTGTATTAAGTTTTGATGATTGCTAATAAAAAAACTGGCAGGGTAGCCACTAATTAATTCAACCGCATCTGTAATAAAAGAAATTGACCAGCCCTTGTTAAACTCATATTGATAAAAAGTACTCGGAATATTGTGAATAAGTGAGCTCAGTTGCTGTTCACTTTGTTTTAGCTTTTGCTCAGCAATCTTACGGCTGCTTATATCTGTGCGAATAGCAATATATTGGTCAAGCTTACCTTGTGTGGTAAATAAGCCAATAATGGTGCTATCTACCCAGTAGAGAGAGCCATCTTTTGCTCTATTGCAAACCTCTTCACGCCAGGGAATACCTTTTGATGCTTGTGAAAACATTTTCGACCAGAACTCAGTAGAATGAACACCTGAATTGAGCATGCGATGATTTTGGCCGATAAGTTCATTTTTTGCATAACCACTAATTAGGCAAAACTGATCATTAACATAGTTAATAGTGCCTGTTATATCTGTAATAACGACAATAGAGGAGGCATCTAAGGCAAACTTTTGTTGTTCTAATGCAATTTGGGTGGTTTTTTGCTCGGTAATGTTTTGTTGAGTACCTATTGCTCGTGTTGCTTTGCCATTCTCAGAGGTAACAACAGAACCTATTGAACGAATATGAAGGTAATGTCCTGACTTATGGCGTAATCTAAATTCATGTTCGTAATTTTTTGAGCAATGACTTATTATATTTTTTATAAACAGTAATGCTGTTTTTTTATCATCAGGGTGTAATAAGTTTTCCCATGTTTGATGTGTGTTTATAAGATCGCTTTGTCGGTACCCCAACATTTCTGCATAGCCAGGACTATAATAGACCGTGTTTGTTTTTAGATTCCAGTCCCATAAGCCTTCTTTAGAAGCCCCCATCGCTAATTGAAAACGTTCATCACTAACCCTGAGTGCTTCTTTTTGTTTTCGGATATGCCATAGCCAAAGTGAAAACAAGACAACAACAATACCGAAAATAAACAAGATTTTCCATATCAGAGAAGTGTCAATACTATGTTCAAAGCGAATAGAAAACCATTTCTTTTTAAACGAGTTGCTTTTTTCTGGTGTTATAGCGTCAAGTGACCGCTGAATAATGGGGATTAGCTCAGGCCAGTCTTTACGAACGGCAAAGGCTAAATCATTACTAAAAGGTGTGGGAGCCGCAACTTTTATATTATTTAGCCCCGACTGCAAAATAATGTGGCTGGTTGCGGCCAGGTTTCCCATATAAGCATCAGCTTGTCCCAATGATAGGGTGGAAAGGGCTTGTTCGGTATTATCGACAATAATAAGTTTTATATCTGGGAATTTATCTTTAAGTATCTCGTGATTGGCATAGTTCCTTTCGACCACTATTGTTTTATCAATAAGTTCAATCAGACTGGTAATGATTGCAGCGTCATTACGAGTAAAGATAACATAGGGGAATTTAAGGTAGGGTCGAGTAAAATTAAGGTATTGCTCACGTTCTGGTGTTTTTGATACAGCAGGTAATAGATCAATTTCTCTGGCTTTTATTTTTTCAATGACCTGTTCCCAGCTTAACTCTGAATTAAAATTCGTTGTTATATTGAGTGATTTTTCTAGGTAGCTAACGTATTCAGAGGAAATGCCTTGATATGTTTTATTGACAGGGTTGATGAATTCAATGGGTGCCCAGGCAGGGTCGACACCAATACGAATGTTTTTATGGGCTTGAAGCCAGCTGGATTCATCGGATGTAAGTTTTAAGAGGGGGGCATCCTTGTTTGAGTTATGAAAGTTAATCCATTTCCTGGTGATCTTTCGATGAGCACTATCAGGAATTGCATTGAGTCCTTTTTGTAAGATGCTGTGCAGAATGGGGTGTTTATTGCTAATAGCAAAGGCCAGTTTAGATTTAGCGGCAGGTAAGCGGTTATCCACTTTAAGGTTAGTGAGTAAGTCTTCTTCTATAAAATGACTAACGACAGCTAAGTTCCCAATATAAGCATCAGCCGATCCTAAGGAAACAGCTTGCAAAGCTTCTTGATTGGATTTAACAAACAGAAAATGGATGGTAAATGGCTGTTTTTTTAGTAATTCATGGATGTAGGTGCTTTTGGGTAAGGCAACTGTTTTCCCAGCGAGATCGGACAGAGTGTTAATAGCGGTCTGGTTGTTACGAGTAACAAAGACGGTATCAATTTCTATATAAGGTGAGGTGAAGTTAAGGAATTTTCGTCTTTCTTCTGTATTGGAGGCACAAGCCAGCATATCAAGCTGTTGTGACTTAATACCTGACATTATATTTTTCCAGATGTCAGCTGTTACTTTAAATTTAACATTAAGTGTTGATGACAGGATTTTGAGATATTCAGAGGCAATGCCCTGGTGTTCTTTTTTTGAATTGATAAAATCAAAAGGAGGCCAGTTCTGATCAGCACCGACAGAAATAACGGGGTGGTTGTTTAACCAGATTTGCTCTTCCTGGGTTAAATTAAGTTGCTCAGGCGCGGATAAAAGTTGAGTAGAAAATAAAAAAAGAAAGGGTAATAAAGCCTTTCTTTTCAATAAAAGATGTAACATTATTTTGGAGGACATAGTTAGTCAGGCAAATGAGTATTACATTGGAGGGTTATTTGTTCGAAGTCAGCTTTTATCTCAATAAAAGCATCAACCAGCTCTGGATCAAAGTGTAATCCACTTTGTTGGGTGATGTAATCTACCGCATCCTGATGGCTAAAAGCGGGCTTATAAACTCTTTTGTTAACTAGGGCGTCGTATACGTCAGCAATAGCCATAATGCGAGCGCTCAACGGTATTTGTTGTTCTTTTATACCCTCAGGATAACCGCTGCCATCCCATTTTTCTTGGTGAGAGTAAGCAATCTCTCTGGCAAACTTTAGAAATGAAGTGCTTCCAGAAAGTTTTTCTGCATTTTTAATGGCATCACCACCATATAGGGTGTGTTTTTGCATTTCTACCATTTCTTCTGCAGTGAGTGGGCCTGGTTTTTGTAGAATATGATCAGGAACAGCGATTTTTCCAATATCATGTAAAGGGGCAGATTTGAACAGTAGCTCTATTGTTTTATCATCAAGAACCTCTGAAAATTTTGGCTGTAACTGCAGTTGTTTAGCCAGTGCTTTAACAAACTTCTGTGTTCGTTGAATATGTTCACCTGTTTCTTGGTCTCGAGCTTCTGCCAGCATACTTAAGCTATAAATAGCCGCATCTTGAGTTAATTCTATTTCCTTGGTTCGTTCACTGATTTTGTCTTCAAGTAATTTATTTTGTTGCTCTAGTGTCTGGCGACTATTTAATAGGGCTAAATGCGTTTTTATTCGCGCAAGCACGGTGGCTGAGGCAATGGGCTTATTAATAAAATCAACAGCACCATATTCAAATGCTTTTTCCTCTGATTCCTGATCTGTTTTCCCTGTGAGAAAAATAATAGGGATATCATTCCATTCCAGATTTTGTTTGATTTTTTTGCAGGTTTGGTAACCATCCATATCAGGCATCATAATATCCAGCAGGATTAAGTCTGGCGGGTTATCTGATAGTCTTTTTAAAGCTTGCTCACCACTTTTTGCTATATAAAGTTTGTATTTATCTTTAAGTAGCTCAACCAGTATATTGATGTAAAAACGCTCATCATCAACAATTAAAATGCTTTGAATTGTATCCATAATAAGAAGAATAGCTGTTTTTTAATAATGAGTTGGTTTTTTTAGCTGCTCGCGTTGATGTTTTGAGTGATTCATGAGGGAGTAAGCTTAGGCGGACTATAGTCCGCCTAATAAAAAGCCTCTATTTTTTGATATTCCCGACATGTAAACCACATTCTTTCTTAGTTGCATCTTCCCACCACCAGCGACCTGCACGTTCATGCTGGTTGGGTATCACTGCACGCGTACAGGGCTCACAACCAATGCTAATAAAGCCTCTTTTATGCAGTTCATTATAAGGTACCTGATAAGCTTCTATATGATCCCAAACCTGTGTAGAACTCCAGTTAAGTAAGGGGTTGAATTTTATCAAGGGTGTCTCACCGCTAGAAAAAGCAGTATCAATTTGTACTTCAGGGATATCGTTTCGTGTATCAAGGCTTTGGTCTTTTCGTTGTCCTGTAATCCAGGCATCAAGCTGAGATAATTTGCGTCTGAGAGGCTCTACTTTACGGATGCCACAACATTGCTGATGACCGTCTTCATAAAAACTGAATAACCCTTTTTCTTTAACGAAAGCATCTAGCGAATCTCTCTCAGGGGTTAGCAGTTCAATATCGATTTTATAATGCTTTCTGACTTTTTCTATAAAACGATAGGTTTCAGGATGTAATCGGCCAGTATCTAAAGAAAAGACTTGAATATCTTTTCTTATATTTAATGCCATGTCGATTAAAACTACATCTTCAGCACCACTAAATGAAATGGCAATATTATCAAAATTTTCTAGTGCGGCTCTTAAAATGCTACGAGGCTTTTTATTTTTAAGTTCGGTTTGAATGCTCTGGATATCGAAAGATGTCATGGTTATTCGTGTCAGTTTGTTATCTTTGGTTATGGCTGGGAATTATATTTCCAAGTCAAACATGAAATGTTTATTTTTGAGAAAAATATTGCTTTAAAAAATCATCAAATGGCAAACTATCATTAGCTTCAATTTCTTGTTGCTTATGATGAGAGTTAACAGCCATTTGTTCAAACTGTTGAGTAGATACTTTATCCAGTTTATGTTGTTTAAAATGCTGCTTGTGCAAGGCTGAGGTTTCTAAGCCAAAGCGCCCAAAAGGTTGTTGATTAGTACGCATGCCCCGTAAAATTTTAGCTGATGGCGTTAATTCAGGATCAATGACTACTTTGGCCTGTTGCTGTAATGCCTGACTATAAGGTTTATCTGCTAAATCTTCATCCAGTATTTCACAGACGACTTGCATTGAGTCTAAAATTTCATTAGCCCAGGTTTTTAGGGGAATGTGTTGTCCCTCTTTGTTGAGTTCCAGATCAGGTTTTCTACCTAAATGAGCAACAGAGAGTTGATTGGTATTGTTGAGCTGTTGCTCATTCCCTGTATAGTCAGGACTGTCTTGTAATAAACAGTTTAATAGGAATGCCTCAATAAAGCGTGATTTACTTTCATCAATGCCAATGGGGTTGAAAATATCAAGATCCAGAGAGCGAATTTCAATATATTTAACGCCACGATGTTTTAAAGCCAGCGTTGGTTTCTCACAAGACGCTGCAATTTGTTTGGGGCGAACCGTACTGTAAAATTCATTCTCAATTTGTAAGGTGTTAGCATTTAGCTGCTTATACTGACCATCAACTTTAATACCAATGTCTTCATAGTCAGGGTAAGCAGATTCAATCGCATCACTTAAGCTATCGACATATCCAGTCAGCGAGTTGTAATCTATTTTAAGGTTTGCCTGGTTTTTACTTTTATAACCAATATCACTCATCCGTAATGATGTGGCGTAGGGGTGATACAGCGTATATTGGTCAAACTCATCAAATTCAGCGATTAAGTGAGGCCTGCTTTTAAAGAAACTTTTGCAAATCGCGGGTGAAGCACCAAATAAATAGAGAATTATCCAGCCTTGACGTTGAAAATTCCTGATCAGCGAAAAATAACTGTCTGAAATAAAGTCAGTCAGGTTTTTAGAAGAACCACTTTGCTCATGCAAAATAGGCCATAAAGCTTCAGGCACAGAATAATTGAAATGAATCCCAGCAATAGCCTGCATAGTTCTACCATATCGGTGCCATAAGCCTTGTCTGTAGACATGCTTCATTTGACCTATATTTGATTTGCCGTATTCTGCAATCAGAATGCTTTCATCACCATTAATACCGCAAGGCATACTGGCCGATAATAGCATTTCATCATCAAGATGATCGTAAACGTATTGATGGATAGTATGCATAAAACCCAATGTTTCTGTTATTTCAGCAAACGGAGGGGTGATAAACTCAAGTAATGCTTCTGAATAGTCAGTCGTAATATGAGGGTGAGTCAGTGCTGAACCTAAAGCGTAAGGGTGTGGTAGCTGGGAAATGTTACCTGCTTTAGAAATTCGAAGACTTTCTTTTTCGATGCCTTTTAAACCACCAACAAGTAAATGTTGTTTCTCATGTTTTAATAAATAGCTAAGTTTAGCTGAATGTTGTGAATTTAAAGTAGTCATAAAGAGGCGTTAGCCTAAGCGATCTTGATATAATCGGTCTATTATAATAGGTTATGAACCATTGGAGTAATTTATCAATAGCCAGCAAGTGACAGAGAATATATTTCAGTCGGAAAAAGTGCTTAAATCCGTTTTTGGCTATGATGAATTTAGAGGTCAGCAAAAGGAAATTATTGAACAAGTGATTGCGGGTCATGATGCCTTGGTTTTGATGCCAACAGGGGGAGGTAAATCCTTGTGCTATCAAATACCAGCCATGGTTCGTTCAGGTGTTGGTATCGTTATTTCCCCCTTGATTGCTTTAATGCAAGACCAGGTAACCGCTTTACATCAATTGGGTGTTAAAGCAGCCTTCCTGAATTCAACTTTGTCTAAGGATGAGGCGCGTTTAATTGAACATCAATTACAGCAAGGTGAATTGGATTTATTGTATATTGCCCCGGAACGCTTAACCTCTAGTTGGACTCAGGCATTATTTCAACGAATCAATATTGCTTTGTTTGCCATTGATGAAGCGCATTGTGTCTCGCAATGGGGGCATGATTTTCGGGTGGATTATCTACAGTTATCTCTATTACATGAAAGGTTTCCAACGATTCCACGAATTGCCTTAACGGCAACAGCAGATGAAAAAACCCGAGAAGAGATTGTTAAGCGTTTAGCGCTGGAACAGGCGAGTTCGTTTATTAGTGGGTTTGATCGGCCAAATATTCGCTACCGTATTGTGCAAAAGCAAAATGCCAAGCAACAGTTACTGAACTTTATAAGAGCTGAACATGGCGGGGATGCCGGGATTGTTTATTGTCTGTCACGAAAAAAAGTTGAATCAACTGCTAAGTGGCTGGCTGAAAAAGGCATTAAGGCTTTGCCTTATCATGCCCGTTTACCTAATGAGGTTAAACAACAAAATCAACACCGCTTTTTAATGGAAGAAGGGGTGGTCATTGTAGCAACCATTGCTTTTGGAATGGGCATAGACAAGCCCAATGTAAGGTTTGTCGGGCACTTGGATTTGCCGAAAAGTATTGAAGGCTATTATCAGGAAACTGGGCGGGCAGGGCGAGATGGACAGCCCGCTAATGCCTGGATGGCTTACGGTTTGCAAGATGTCATTACCTTACGACAGATGTTAGCCACATCCAATGCAGATGAAGTGCATAAACGGGTAGAGTTTCATAAACTGGATTCCATGCTTGCATTATGTGAACTGGTCAGTTGTAGACGGCAGGCTTTACTGGCTTATTTTGGCGATGAGTTAAAACAAGATTGTGGAAATTGCGATACCTGTCTTGAACCAGTAGAAACTTGGGATGGAACCACGGCAGCGCAGAAAGCTTTATCTTGTATCTATCGTACCGAGCAACGATTTGGAGTGACGTATTTAATGGACGTATTGCTAGGTAAAGAGAGCGATAGAATAAAAAGTTTTGGACACGATAAACAATCTACCTTTGGTATTGGTAAGGATTTAGATGAAAAACAATGGCGTTCAGTGTTTAGACAGCTAGTCGCAAAAGGCTATGTAGAGGTTGATTTTGAAGGTTATGGCGCGTTTAAATTAACAGAAAAGTGTCGCTCTATTTTGCGAGGTGAACAAACTTTAATGTTACGTAAAGATATTGCCCCCGTGAAAGGCAAACGAAATAAAGCACAGAAAAGAGCGGCGGCTCAGGGTAAAGACAGTTTGTTATGGGAAGCGCTGCGAGCAAAACGTAGAGAGCTTGCCGATGATCAGGATGTGCCACCTTTTGTAATTTTTCACGATGCAACCTTGATGGCAATGATAGAGGAAAAGCCAGTAGATTTAAAACAGATGAGTTATATTTCTGGGATTGGAGAGAAAAAACTGGAGTTATATGGTGATAAGTTTTTAGAGGTATTACTGCAGTTTTCCACTATGGATTTACCTGATACTGTTGCAGAATCGCTTGAATTGTTTAGATTGGGGTATACGGTGGAGCAAGTGGCACAAAAAAGGGAGCTAAAAGTCGAGACGGTTTATACTCATTTATCCCAGGCATTAGAAGATGGGACAGTGGTCTTAACAGATGTTATCGATTTAGATGAAAATGAAATCTTGCAGATAGAAGATGCGATTATTAATCTACCCGAAGAGCAGAAAAATGCACTTAAACCTTTGTTTGAATTGTTTGATGAAAGCTATAGTTATAGCGTGTTACGCTGTGTGAGAGCAAATTTTCAGCATAAAACCGAGTAAGTTTGAAATGTTATTTCTGTCGTTTAATGGACGGTAACTATTTGGTCGACAATATTTTGTACATTATGAATAGTAGAAAAATCCAGCTGACAACCATTAAACATATCGGCTACTGAGTCAGAAAGGTCTTGTTGAGTAGACGAGGTCATATGAAAATCTTTTTCTAAATCAGCATTAGGTTCTATATCCATAGCATCAATATCAAAAGCATCAGCAATAACAAAATACACAGACATCGCCATCATATTTTTCATTGAATCTATTTCGTTGTTTCCCATTTTTCCACACATGATCAATTCCTGTTTTTTTTCTTTAGGGATATTGAATCAAATTTCTGGTTTTTGGTTTAAGACCTGGTTAACGTTTTTAATCTAGTTTTTTTGAACTGGTTGGCAGTTTCTGATTCTTTTCGGTTTATTCAATGAGCGGTTTGATAATGAAGAAAAGAAAGATATGGGTTGATCTTGATTTAATACAAGAAACTAGAATTGTCCATTGTATTTTTTTATGGAGACTAAGCAAAACAACTTAGAATTTAAGGATAAACCCTAAGCTGTTTTATTATTGACTTAAATGGCTATGAAGCAAACACAAGCGACGATTGTAGGGCGGACTTCAGTCCGCCATAAAAGACTATTATTGATAAATAAAGCGGACTGAAATCCACTCTTGTCTATTCTCAATAGCTAATCAACCTGAGTTGGGGTATAGCCATTTTAGCTTATGACTATGCCCAAGCGTTCTTATGAAATTCTAAATGTGAATTAATAAAGCTGGAGATGAAATAATAACTATGATCATATCCCTCTCTAAAATTAACACTCAGTGCCTGATCATTTTTAGAACAGCAATCTGAAAAATTATCAGTCAATAATTCTTTTTCTAAGAACTCATCCGCTTGACCCTGATCAATTAAAATTGAATGAGGGTGTTTGTGATCAGACTTTATAAGTTCACACGCATCATATTGTGCGTATTCTGATTGATCACTTAAATAGCCAGCAAACGCCTTTTGTCCCCAAGGGCAGTTTATTGGATTAACAATAGGTGAGAATGCAGAAATAGATGCAAACTGTGCAGGTAAAGTTAAACCTAAAACAAGTGCGCCATGTCCACCCATAGAATGACCGGAGATAGATATTTTAGAGCTATCCACCTTAAAGTTATCCGTTAGGACCTCAATGATTTCCTTAGAAATATAATCAAACATTTTGTAATGTTGATCATAACCTTCAGTGGTTGCATTAAGATAGAAACCCGCCGCAGAACCAAAATCCCATGACGCATGTTCTTCAGGAAGGTCCAGTCCTCTAGGTGAAGTATCCGGACAAATAACCATCATGTTATTTTCAGATAAATATTTTTGAGCACTTGCTTTAGTAATGAAATTTTCTTCATTACAAGTTAAACCTGATAACCAAATCAAACAACCGTCAGGGTTATTACCTGGAGGTGTGTAAACTGAGAAATTCATTTTAGTTTTAGTGATTTCTGAGTCATGCTGATAAAAAGCAGTTTCTCCACCAAACGATTTATTGGCTTTTAATTTTTCTATATTCATAAAACTTCCTTATTTATCAAAAATAATGACTGAACGAATCGCTTTGCCGTCATGCATATAATCAAAAGCGGTATTGATTTCTTCTAAAGGCATAGTAAATGTGACGAAGTCATCAAGATTAATCTCACCTGACATATATTTATCAACATAACCAGGAAGTTCAGTTCTACCTTTAACGCCACCAAATGCAGAACCTTTCCAGACTCTACCTGTGACTAGTTGAAAAGGGCGAGTTGAAATTTCTTGTCCTGCACCTGCAACACCAATGATGATTGATTCGCCCCAGCCTTTATGACAACACTCTAAAGCAGAACGCATTAGGTTAACATTACCCACACACTCAAATGAGTAATCTACGCCGCCATCCGTTAACTCAACGATAACTTCTTGTATAGGCTTATCATAGTTTTTTGGGTTGACACATTCAGTCGCCCCAAATTTCTTAGCCATTTCAAATTTATCTTCATTGATATCAATAGCGATAATTCTTTTTGCTTTAGCCATTTTTGCACCTTGAAGTGCTGCTAAACCAATACCACCTAATCCAAAAATAGCAACGGTAGAACCTTCTTCTACTTTAGCTGTATTAAGTACTGCACCGATTCCTGTTGTGACACCACAACCTAATAAACAAACTTTATCAAGGGGTGCTTCAGGATTTACTTTAGCCAAAGAAATTTCTGCGATAACTGTGTATTCAGCAAAGGTAGAAGTTCCCATATAATGAAAAATAGGCTGTCCATCTTTAGAAAAACGTGAAGTTCCATCAGGCATTAAGCCTTTACCTTGAGTTTCTCTGACTCGTTGGCAAAGGTTAGTTTTACCAGAAGTACAGTATGAACATTCGCCACACTCAGGAATGTATAAAGGAATAACATGATCCCCTTTTTTTAAACTGGTAACACCTTCGCCCACTTCTTCAACAATACCGCCACCTTCATGTCCCAAAACAACAGGGAAAATACCTTCAGGATCATCGCCAGACAATGTGAATGCATCGGTATGACAAACACCAGAGGCAATAACTTTAATTAATACCTCACCTTTTTTTGGACCTTCTAAATCGATTTCTTCAATTTTTAAGGGTTGATTCGGGCCCCAAGCAACGGCTGCTTTAATTTTCATGGATTGTCTCCTATTGATATTCTGGATATAAGTAATGCCATATATTATATATATCTTTCGCATTCAAGAATACTCTATTTATAGTATATGGCGTACTAATCAAGGGGTTAATCAAGGAAGAATGTTTAGATTAATCCAGTATGGACATAATGCATAAGGCTGGATTACAAAGAAAACGATGCGTATAAATAAAGAACAAGCGGGTTGATCCCTGATTTCTAGTATATTAGAATCTAGTAATTAAAGTGATTCTACTGTAAGGTGTAGGCAGTAATTCCCGAATTGCACGGGAATATCAGCTTATCAAGGAAAAAGTCCTTGATAATAAAATAGCTAGGAAAATTTTCCTGAAAGACTGGTTAATATCAAGTTATCAGGGAAAACTTACCTAAGAAGAATAGTTAGAAGTAATCAACTCGTATTCAAGAGTCTAATAAAATGAAAAAAAGTGATTGGTTTTGGGGGATATTTGGAATTGTTCTTGTGGGATTTTCAGTATATGGAGCCTATGAACTTATTGCTTTTCTCATTGAAAAATTAAATTTATTGAATCCCAATGTTGCTGCAGCAATTATCGGTGGTATGGCAACAGTTCTTGGCGGAATATTAGTTGTTATTATAACTCAGCAGCAAGGGAGAAAAAGAGCTGCGGAAGAGTCACACAGAGAGAAAAAAGTAGAAATTTATAAAAAATTTTTAGAAATGATCTCTAAAATAATGTCAGGTGAAAATAAAGATGTTCCAATCAAAGGCCCATCCGAGAAAGAATTAGCAAAATATATGGTCGAATTCAAAACTGAAATTATTTTATGGGCATCCCCTAATGTAATAAAATCTCAGTTGGCATTCCAAAAAGCCTCAGCTGAGGAGAATGGAGACATTTTTAGAACAGTTAACGATCTTCATTTGGCAATTAGAGAAGATATTGGGTTAAGTAACCGAGGACTTTCTGATTATGAGCTAGTAAAAATGTATCTAAAAGACCCTGATGAATTAGATGATCTTATGTCCAATAAATGAATTTACTAAATAGAAGAAAACAAATTATTTTTTTATTATTGTACGTATAAAAAATTCGTTATTTAATCGAAAAATACTTCTACAAAAAAATCCAGCTGACCATTTAAAGCGTCACTTTTTTTTGCAAAAAGACCGCAAAAAAACTGCCCCTTTAAATGGCCGCTGATTTGGTCGTTATACCTGAGTGGAGATAATATTGGAATACATAGGTAAATTTGGTGAGCATTTAGTTTTACTTAATCTGCTTCAAAGGGATATTGAGTCGTATATGGCAATAAAGTCTAATCAAGAAGATTATGATATTACAGTAGTTCTTAATAAAAGTTGTGTTAAACGTATTCAAGTAAAAGCGACTGAACTCCAGAATAAAAATACTAATAACTCTATATCGGGTACAGAAAAAAACTATGATTATCTAGTCTTAGTAATCCTTGATAAGGATAGTAAAAGAGTCTTTATTTTAACGAAGGAAGAAGCGGATAAAGAACGAGGTACAGATGTTAAATTTTCTTGCTCTTGTAAAGGTGATGGCGTGTTCATAATAAAGAAAAATATCCTTCCATATGAAGACAAATGGGATAAAATCAGTAACGCATAACAAGTTATTCAGCGCCGTTGAGTAAGGCATTATACAAAATGGTAAATTATGGATTATGAAGTCAGAATAAAGGTAAGATTATTTGATTCATCAAAATGGCCAAAATATAGTAAACCAGAGGTTATGGCTAGCCTAGATAAAATGGCTGATGATGCTTTAACAGTTGGAAAAATAGATGAGAGGTCATGCATTGCTTCTATATTAATTATTCAGCAGTTAACAGAAGAATTATTAAAAATTCTATTAGAATCTTGTTATTTTCTAGTCCAAGTTAGGCTGTTACCTTTTGAAATGATGTTGGAAGTAAAGAAAAAAAAGATGTTTGGTGGCATTGTCGAAGATTTACGGGCAACAATTCAGTTTGAGAATAAAGAAGAGATTATCGTATTAGCTAATAAAATAAATTCTGAAAGAATTGATATTGCTCATAGGCTAATTGAAAAAGGTGATTTCAGTAATCTTCCAAAACGGGCAATGCAAGTTAGGAAAGATTTTGAAGAGTTTTATGAACTCTATGATTATGGGTATGACTGGGTCAGAATATGTTTAAAAGATTTAAAGAAAGATTTTGCTGATGATGACGGTTTTGTATAATCGGGTAAGAGCTGGTTTCACTCCAGCTCTCCCCACACCGCCCTGCATGCGGGTCCGCACAGGGCGGTTCATTAGCCATTTGGATAATGGAACTTTACCCACTGTTCTTTAACAGACACTAACCCTTGTGCTTTTAGCCAGTCATTATTGAGTCC